>ENA-OWNG01000006-OWNG01000006.1-marine-metagenome-genome-assembly--contig:-NODE-6-length-42264-cov-505.636239_pt1 | contig 42264 bp, 44 predicted proteins | sample MGYA00248931_ERZ651152 | MGnify/ENA primary metagenome ERZ651152 (study PRJEB26858, sample SAMN05422230) | marine metagenome | place: Canada:British Columbia, Canada | study: EMG produced TPA metagenomics...
GGTCCCACTCGTATCGTCGGTCTGATTATTAGTCTGGGACCACGGTCCCACTCGTATCGTCGGTCTGATTATTAGTCTGGGACCACGATCCCACTCGTGTTGTCGGTCTGATTATCGGTCTGGGACCACGGTCCCACTTGTATTGTCGATCAGACTATCAGCGTGAGACTACGATTCCATCAATGCCTGTCAAGGGCAAGTATTGACATGTCGTCGTAACCTGTAGAACGGAGTAACCTCGGTGTGCGGTTGTATGCCTGCTGTGGATTGCTGCTGTGTCCTGCTTATCCACAACATTTTGCGCACGGTTATGTGGACAAAATACCTGGTTACCCAGGCCGTGCCGGCACGTTAACCGGGCTGCATCCGATGCAAGTGTGTCGCTGTCGACGAGCTCGCGAGCTCGGACATGAGGTTGCCCCGTATTCAGTGTCGCTGATTTGTATTGTCTGAAGTTGCTTTTACGTTAAGTTGATGCAGATCAATTAATACGATACCTGCGTCATAATTGATTATTTGACGTGGTTTGATGGCCTCCACGCACGTTGTGATATGTAGATGATAATCATTATCACTTTACGGGTCCTTTCCGGTGATCCGACAGGTTACGGGGCGGCGACCTCGCGGGTTTTCGCTATTTATGAAAATTTTCCGGTTTAAGGCGTTTCCGTTCTTCTTCGTCATAACTTAATGTTTTTATTTAAAATACCCTCTGAAAAGAAAGGAAACGACAGGTGCTGAAAGCGAGCTTTTTGGCCTCTGTCGTTTCCTTTCTCTGTTTTTGTCCGTGGAATGAACAATGGAAGTCCGAGCTCATCGCTAATAACTTCGTATAGCATACATTATACGAAGTTATATTCGATGCGGCCGCAAGGGGTTCGCGTCAGCGGGTGTTGGCGGGTGTCGGGGCTGGCTTAACTATGCGGCATCAGAGCAGATTGTACTGAGAGTGCACCATATGCGGTGTGAAATACCGCACAGATGCGTAAGGAGAAAATACCGCATCAGGCGCCATTCGCCATTCAGCTGCGCAACTGTTGGGAAGGGCGATCGGTGCGGGCCTCTTCGCTATTACGCCAGCTGGCGAAAGGGGGATGTGCTGCAAGGCGATTAAGTTGGGTAACGCCAGGGTTTTCCCAGTCACGACGTTGTAAAACGACGGCCAGTGAATTGTAATACGACTCACTATAGGGCGAATTCGAGCTCGGTACCCGGGGATCCCACGCCACGATGTTGCAAAATGGTTAATGCATCGTAGATGTAAAGAGCAGTGTCTTTTTTAGTGGTGGATAGAATGCCAACAATACCGCACATAATTTATTTCCTTATTCGACTTCGATAAATAATAAATACTGAGATAATTCAGGCTTGATGTCGGTAGCTATATCCTGAAAAGATCTTAGGGCGCCTTTAGTTTCAACCCAGTAGTATTGTTGCGAAATCCAGCCAATACTTTGGAGTACCAATACCATAATGAGAATAAACAGACTGCCTTTAATTAGGCCAATCAAACCACCTAATGTTTTATTTTTAGTACTATTAACATTACGCGCATTCAGGAGTACATCCAAAGCCTTTAATGTATTTAATATTTTTTGAAAAAATGGTGCCAGTAGGCAGGGTTGATTTGAATTGATGGAGATGTTAAACGCTTTGGATAGGAGCCAGCAAAAGCCAATAATAAGAACAAATACAATGGCAAATGACACTGAAATTCGCACAGAATTATCACTTATGATCATTTCCATAATGCCAAGTCCAGCAACAGCATCTAAGTAGTTCCAACTAATAATCGCTGAAAACGCAAAAAATAATAACAACGCAAAAGTTCGATTGAGTGCACAGGGATTACTCGTTGTAGAGGACGCACTTGTTAATTTGTACATGAATTTTTTGATGAGCAGAACGCCAATGAAAAGTACACCAAACGCAATGGCTAAATGAGATTGATGCGAAAGTAGTAGCCAAGTAATGGCAGAACTTACAGCAAGATCTTGATAGAAAAACCAAGCAACAATAATGGCTAAAATTAAAAAAGCCAAATTAATCAGCTCTTTAGCCAGTCCACGCTTGACTCCAAGTATGAAGAACCCAACTAAGATGGCAAAGGTTAGCCAATCAGACCAAACCAGTAAGTCAAGTGTGTTCCAAATATTTGCAAAAAACTCGTTCATCGTTTCTCCTTGGGAATAACATGGATTTTACAAGATTTTCGCATGGTGCGTAACTCCTACAAGGTTAATTATTCAGTGTAGTTTATTCAATGCTTTACTGGCATCTGCCACCGTGTAAAAAGATCCAAAAATAACGACTCGTTGAAATTGGGCACTGTTTAAGGCATATTGGACTGCACTGTTCATGTTATCGTAAGCTTTAATTTTGTCAGATAAGTTGAATTTTTTGCTTAATTCTTGAATTGAAATGGCTCGATCAACGTTTAATGGTACTAGTAGCCATTGGCTAATGACCGGTTTTATTTTATCAATCATTGCATCGATATTTTTATTTTTAAGCGCGCAAAATATTGCAAGTGTTGACGTATCTTTTTTTGATAATTCATTTGCTAAAGCTTGGGTTGCAGCCACGTTGTGAGCCACGTCAAAAATAATGGTTTTGTCGTTGATGATTTTTAATTGCCACCGTCCTAGCAAACTTGCTTGCTTGATACCTTGGGTGATTTGTTTTTGAGTTACGGGAAAAATCGTGCTTAGTTCTTTTATTGTTTCTATGGCAACGGCGGCATTTTGTTTTTGATGATCGCCTTTTAAGTGTGTTTCTCCCAAGTAAGGTGAGTCAACTAATATCAGAGGTGCGTTAATACTTTTTGCATGCTTTATTAGTGATTTTGGCGGGTTGACATCACCACAAATACACGGTTTATTGCTACGCATGATGCCTGCTTTTTCAAAACCAATGAGTTCGCGTGTATCTCCTAAATATTCAACATGATCAATATCAATGTTGGTAATTACACTAATGTCTGAATCAACCGTATTGACCGAGTCAAGTCTAGCCCCTAGGCCCACTTCTAAAATGGCAATATCAACTTTTTCAAGTGAAAATATAACCAGTGCAGCCAATGTTGAAAATTCAAAATAAGTAAGCGATGTTTCATTTCTGAGTTTTTCAATTGTTTCAAAAGCACGGCAAATTTGTTCATCGCTTGCTTGCTTTCCATTGATGGTAAAACGTTCGTTGTATTCAAATAGGTGAGGAGAAGTGAATTTAGCCACTTTAAGGTTTGATTGGCTGTAGATACTAGCAATAAAAGCAATGGTTGAGCCTTTGCCGTTAGTGCCAGCAACACTAATTACTTTAAATGGGACGCCTTTAGGGAAGAGCCGTTGGTAAACTTTTTTAATTCGATCAAGTCCAAGATCAATCTCTTTGGTGTGCAGTGATTCCTGCCATTTTAGCCAGTCATCTAGCGTATTGTGCTTAGGGTTTGCTAATCTTCCCAAAATTCACCTTCAAGGGTGTCTTTTTTGTTTTGTTTCTTATCGCCATTTGATTGCGTTTTGTGGATAAAAACAGCGTTATTCTGAGAAAATACCTTTGAAGCATTTTTTGTAAGTATTTGGTCAATAAAATAAGTTCTTGACCAAGGCATTAGCCCTAACAAGCCAACAGTATCGGTGATAAATCCGGGTGTTAGTAGTAAAACACCAGAAATTAAAATTACCACCCCCTCAAGCATTTCAAAGGCAGGAGTTTGGCCATTAGCCATGGCCTGTTGAGCCTTGGCCATGGTTGACCAGCCTTGTTGTTTAAGCAAGGTGGAACCAATCAGCGCGGTTATGACTACTAGCATAACCGTAGAAAACCCACCAATGGATTCACCGACAGAAACTAAAACATAAATTTCAAGCAATGTCACAATAACGAATAAAGGAAACAACATAATTACTCCTTAATAAAAATTAAATCCCAAACGCCGTGACCTAGTCGTTCGCCTCGGCGTTCGAATTTAGTAATTGGCCGATGTTTAGGTCTTACTGAATAGGTATGGGCACCTAGGGCGTTTTTAAAGTGAGTGTGATCTTCCAGTGTTTCCATCATGTGTTGCGCGTAGTTTTCCCAATCCGTTGCTATGTGTATTGTGCCACCATCTTGAAGCTTATTTGAAATTAAATCTAAGAAAACTGTTTGCACGATGCGACGTTTGTGGTGTTTTTTCTTATGCCATGGGTCTGGAAAGAACAGCTGAAAAGTCTCAAAACTATTGTCTTTAATATGATGTTTGAGTACTTCGACTGCATCGGCTTTGATGATTTTTAAATTAGTGAGTTGGTGTTTGTGGGCTTCGTTAATAAGTCGTCCGACACCGGCCTCATAAACCTCGATGCCTAAAAAGTTTTGATTAGGCGCTACAATGGCCATTTCTAGCAGGCTATCACCATTGCCAAAGCCGATTTCCAATGTGATGGGTTGAGTTTTTTTAAACAAACGGTCAAAATCAATCAAGCCCTTGGGTAAGTCAATGCCAAAATCTGGCCAGAAATCATTCAATCCAGCTTTTTGTCCTTCAGTGAGGCGTCCAGAGCGTCGAACAAAACTTTGAATTTTTCTAAGAGTAGTGCTCATAAATTGTAGTCAATGATAAGCGGAGAATGGTCAGAAAAGCGCTCATTTTTATAAATTTCAACTCGTTGTGGCGTGTCCTTGAGGTTAGCACTAAGAATTTGATAGTCAATGCGCCAACCCGTATTATTCGCCCAAGCTTGACCACGATTTGACCACCAAGTGTATTGATGTTTTTCTTGATTAACCTCCCTAAAAGCATCGATAAATTTAGCTTCAGTAAAAAGTTGCTCCATCCAAGCGCGCTCTTCTGGCAAGCAGCCCGAATGGTTTTTATTGCTAGCAAAATTTTTAATATCAATTTCCTTATGCACGATATTAATATCACCGCAAACAATGTATTGACGTCCGTCTTCTTGTAATTTTTTAAGATAAGGCATGAAGCGTTCAATCATAAAATTCATCTTATAATCTTGTCGTTCTTGTTTGGATGAGCCTGAAGGAATATAGATGGATATCACGCTGAGATTTCTAAAATCTGCTTGTATAAAGCGACCTTCAAAATCAATATCTTCCCAAGGGCTAAAGATTACTCGATCTGGTTTGTCTTTACAGTATAAGCCCGTACCACTATAGCCTTTACGCTCGGCAGGTTTGTAATAAGTGTGTATGCCTTTTGGATAGAATTTATCATCGAGTTGGTCTTCTTGGGCTTTGATTTCTTGTACGCAAACTACATCTGCATTTTGAGTTTTCATCCAATCAAAAAAACCTTTTCTCTCAGCTGCACGAATTCCGTTGACATTAGCCGTTATAATTCTCTTCATCGAAAATATTTTAATGATTTAGAAGGGTTGTATGGAACAGTATCAAAAAGACTTTGTAGATTTTATGCTTGAAATAGGCGCGTTAAAATTTGGTGAATTTACGCTTAAATCTGGCCGGGTTAGTCCTTATTTTTTCAATGCTGGCATGTTTAATACCGGCGAGCATTTGTCTAAATTAGGTGGATTTTATGCCACGGCTATTGAGAAAAGTGGCCTAGAGTTTGATGTATTATTTGGCCCAGCTTACAAGGGGATCCCACTGGCTACGGCTACGGCAATGGCACTGAATGATAGTTTTAATCGAAACGTTCCGTATAGTTTTAATCGAAAAGAAGCCAAGACTCATGGAGAGGGTGGCGACATTGTTGGTCACGCACTGGAAGGTGATGTTCTAATTATTGACGATGTGATTACTGCCGGCACAGCCATTCGTGAAGCAATGGATATTATTGCTGCGAATGGCGCAACGGCAAAAGGTGTCATTGTGGCAGTGGATCGCCAAGAGAAGGGCAAAAGCGAACAATCAGCCATTCAAGAAGTGGAACAAAATTTCAGTATTACCGTGCTCAGTATTATTAACTTATCACACCTAATCGATTATTTAAAGCAAGGCAATGATAAGGGTTTAATCAGTCGTATTGAAACTTACCGAGATCAATACGGCGTTTAATTTTTACAGTAAATTTTTGGCTGGATAATACTGATGGCCCAAACTATCAGCAACGGCCTGATGAGTAACTTTGCTATGGTGTATATTTAAACCATTCATTAGATTTTGATCATCAAGCAAGGCTTGTTGGTAACCTTTATTGGCAATGTTTAAAATGTAAGGCAACGTGGCATTGGTAAGCGCTAAAGTAGCTGTTTGTGCAACTGCACCGGGCATATTTCCAACGCAATAATGAATAATGCCATCCACTACATACGTGGGTTTATCGTGAGTGGTGACCGTTGAAGTTTCAAAACAACCACCTTGGTCAATCGATACATCGACTAATACTGAACCTTTCTTTATGAGTTTAAGCATATTTCTAGAGATCAATTTTGGCGCTGATGCGCCTGCAACGAGTGCTGCACCAATAACTAAATCAGCCGTTTTTAGTTGGTGTTCGATATTGCTTTGATTGGATAAATCAATTGATAATTTATCTGGGAATTTTTGTTGAAATTTGACCAGTCGTTTTGAGAGTGATCGATTGAGTATGGTAACTTGTGATCCCATACCAAGCGCTACTTTGGCCGCATTCATGCCAACCACGCCACCGCCTAACACTAGTACTTTTGCATTTTCTACTCCAGTTGCGCCACTGAGTAACACACCAGAACCGCCTTGAGTTTTTTCTAAATGGTGTGCGCCAGATTGAATCGACATTCTTCCGGCAATTTCGCTCATTGGTTGCAATAGTGGCAAGCGTCCGTTGTCGTCAGTGATGGTTTCGTAAGCAATACAAGTGGCAGCAGATTTAAGTAATAAATCAGTTTGTTGCGGGTCAGCGGCTAGATGCAAATAAGTGAACAATATTTGATTTTTATTGAGTAATTTGCATTCGTTAGCCTGAGGCTCTTTGACTTTAACAATCATGTCAGCTTGACTAAATACAGATTCAGCTGAGCTAACAATACTTGAACCAGCCATTTGATAGTCTTGATCAGAAAAACCAACCTCGGCACCTGCATTGGATTGAATCAGGACTTCGTGACCAAGGTCAATCAAGGCCTTAGCCCCTAAAGGGGTTAATGAAACGCGATATTCATGAGTTTTTATTTCTTGTGTAATGCCGATAATCATGCTAATATTGTAGTATGAATAATGCACGATTTACAAGAAAATTTGGATATGTTGACTAAAGCTTATCTGCAAGAAACACTCGAAGGCGATGGTGTGGTTGTTAATCGACTGTTTCCAATATCGCAACGAATGAATTTTGATCCGTTTGTATTGTGGGATCATTTTAATGTTTCTGCTGGACACGGCTTTCCAGACCACCCTCATCGTGGCTTTGAGGCGATTACCTATATGTTGACCGGTGGCATGCACCATAAAGACAATTTAGGTAATGATGCCTTTGTTAGTAAAGGTGGGGCTCAGGTGTTTTGTGCAGGATCAGGCATAGTGCATTCAGAAATACCGGCAACAGAAGATCAGAGTGTCGGTATTCAGCTGTGGATTAATTTGCCCAAGCATTTAAAAACAACCAAGCCCAGTTATCAACAGGTTTTAAGTAAAAATTTGCCCGTCACTACTTTTGAAGGTGGCTATTGTCGGACGATTGTTGGCGAGGGATCGCCGATTGAATTGCATACAAATATTACTTATCAGCATGTAAATCTCGAACAAAATAAACAATACCAAATCTATATTAATCAAGGGCTTAATGCAGTTATTTATGCGTTATCAGGTGATATTATTTTGGCGGGCGAGACACTTAGCTCAACCGAATCGTTACTGATTAAAGCCGATGAAGAGCAGAATTTATCTATCCAAGCAAAGACAGACAGTGAATTTATGTTTTGTTGCGGTTTGCCGCATCATCAGCCGATCTATCAGCACGGCCCTTATGTTGATTAGTACGAGCTATTTATCGTCTTCAATTATTTCTTGAGTAACGTTTAAGTGATTAGTTTTGGCAAAAGAAAGGATGCGTTCGTAAGTGAATGAGCAGGCATACTCCAGCTGATCGTCAAATACGATGGATTTAATGCCATTAATCTTCTTAATCTTTAGGTGCCCGTTGTAGCGCTTTAATTGTTCAGGCTGAATACAGACTAAACGCTCGGTCCAATCGCTCGGTCTGAATTTTTGTCCGTCTTTGGTAATGCCTGAGATGGTGTAGCGAATTTTTGGCATTATATTTTAGTTGTTCTAAGCAGTAATGGTGGAGGGACAGGGATTTGAACCCTGGAAGGGTATTAACCCTTGCTGGTTTTCAAGACCAGTGCATTCAGCCGCTCTGCCATCCCTCCAATGGGTGGTTATAATACCGTTTGTTGGCCCAATAGTAAATAGGATATTTATATAATTTAGCTTTGAAAACTTGTATTTTTTAAGTATAATTCCTTTCTTTTAGATTTTTGGTAAGTTAGTTATGGCAAAGATATGTCAAGTCACCGGTAAGCGCCCGATTAGTGGTAATAATGTATCACACGCGAACAACAGAACGCGTCGTCGTTTTTATCCAAATCTTCACACGCACCGTTTTTGGGTGGAGAGTGAAAATCGTTTTGTAAAATTAAAGTTAACTGCAAAGGGTTTGCGTATTGTCGATAAGAAAGGCATTGATACCGTATTAGCAGAAATCCGTGCACGTGGCGAAAAGGTTTAGGAGTAAAGTATGAGAGAAAAGATTAAATTAGTATCATCAGCCAAAACGGGTCATTTTTATACAACAACTAAAAACAAACGCCTTCACCCAGAAAAGGTGGAAGTTAAAAAGTTTGACCCTGTTGTTAGAAAACATGTGATGTACAAAGAAACAAAAATTAAATAAGTTTCTTTAAAAAATTCCAATAAAAAGCCGCTATCTGAAATAAGCGGCTTTTTATTGTCCGCTAGTAAATATTACTCTTCAAGAATAGTATCAAGCGCAATGTGTCCAATCGCTTCTCGGTATTCTGATATCCGATCAAAGTTAAGGTATTGGTAAATATCAGTCGATATTGGTTTGATTGCTCGCATCGCATTTAAGTATTCATCAACGGTAGGAATGTGGCCTAATTTTGCTGAAATGGCTGCTACTTCGGCAGAAGATAAGTAAACGTTCGCACCATCGCCTAGGCGATTTGGAAAATTGCGTGTTGAGGTTGAGACTACGGTGGCATTATTATTAACACGAGCCTGATTGCCCATACAAAGCGAGCAACCTGGTATCTCAGTATGCTTAGTAATTGCATCAAAAACCTTGTAGATGCCTTCTTTCCTAAGTTGCGCCTCATCCATACGAGTAGGTGGCGCAACCCAAAGCTCAGTTGGTAATTTTGATTGGTCTTTTAATAACTGGGCAGTCGCTCTAAAGTGGCCGATATTAGTCATGCATGAGCCAATAAATACTTCATCAATAGCAGTATTGGCAACATCTGAAAGTAGCTTAACATCATCTGGATCATTAGGACAAGCTAGAATAGGCTCCTTGATTTCATCAAGGTTTATCTCGATTACCGCAGCGTATTCACAATTATCATCCGCCTTTAAAAGTTCAGGCGCGTCTAACCATTTTTGCATGGCTTGAATACGACGAGCGATGGTCTTCTTATCTTCGTAGCCCATCTCTATCATCGATGATAGTAGGGCAATGTTAGATTGTAAGTATTCCGACACTGGCTCTTTGTTGAGCTTGATTGTGCAGCCGTTAGCTGAGCGTTCAGCAGAGGCATCAGTAAGCTCAAAGGCTTGTTCTATCTTAAGATCTCCCAAGCCTTCGATTTCTAAGATACGACCCGAAAAGATATTTTTCTTGTTGGATTTTTCAACGGTCAATAACCCTTGCTGAATGGCGACGTATGGAATAGCATTCACCAGGTCGCGTAGTGTTATGCCCTCTTGCATGGCGCCACTAAATTTGACCAATACTGATTCTGGCATGTCAAGTGGTAAAACACCGATTGAAGCGCCAAAAGCTACCAAACCAGATCCAGCAGGAAAGCTAATACCAATTGGGAATCGTGTGTGTGAGTCACCACCTGTGCCTACTGTATCGGGTAGCAACATGCGATTAAGCCACGAGTGAATAATACCATCGCCCGGTTTAAGCGCCACACCGCCACGGGATTGCATAAAATCAGGCAATGAATGCTGGAGCTCTAAATCAACTGGTTTTGGATAAGCCGCCGTATGACAAAAACTTTGCATGACTAAGTCTGCTGAGAAGCCCAAACAAGCTAGCTCTTTTAATTCATCACGAGTCATTGCACCAGTGGTGTCTTGTGAACCGACGGTGGTCATGCGCGGTTCGCAATACGTACCTGGACGAATGCCTTTAACACCGCAAGCTTTACCTACAATTTTTTGTGCTAAAGTATAGCCTACGCTACTATTGCTGGCATCTTGTGGGCGTAAGAAAACCTTACTCACTGGCAGCCCTAAATCTTGACGGGTTTTGTCTGTAAGGCCTCTGCCAATAATCAGTGGAATACGGCCGCCTGCACGCACTTCATCTGGCATGGTGGTTGGCGATAATTCAAAAGTAGAAATAGTCTCGCCACTGGCGTTAGTAATTTTCCCCTCGTATGGGTAGATGGTAATTTCATCACCCATGTTCATCTTGGTTACGTCACACTCAATAGGCAGTGCCCCTGAGTCTTCCGCTGTGTTAAAGAAGATTGGCGCAATGTTGCCACCTAGTACCACGCCACCACCACGCTTATTTGGCACATAATTAATGTCATTACCCATGTGCCACAGTACAGAGTTAATGGCTGATTTACGTGAAGACCCAGTACCCACAACATCACCAACAAAAGCAAGCGGCAAGCCTTTTTCTTTAAGTTGTGCAATGATTTCTAGCGGATCGTCCATTTTTTTAACCAACATTGATTGAGCATGCAGTGGAATATCGGGACGTGACCATGCCTCAGTTGCCGGCGATAAATCATCAGTATTAATCTCACCTTCTACGCGAAAGACGGTTAGTTTAATTTCTTTTGGTAATTCTTCTTTGGTTGTAAACCAATCGGCATCTACCCAGCTATCAACGACCTGCTTAGCAAAAGTATTGTCAATTGATTTCTCCACAATCGTTTGATAGGCTTCATAAATTAATAATGTTTTTGATAGAGCATCACAAGCTACTTGTGCTGTCGTGCCAATTTCTAATAGCTCGATCAATGGTGATATGTTATAACCGCCCAACATGGTGCCTAATAAAAACGTTGCCTGTGCTTGGTCAATTGCATTGCAAGTCTGTTCACCTTTGGCAACACTAGCCAAAAAGCTGGCTTTGACATAGGCAGCCTCATCTACACCTGGAGGCACTCGATGAGTCAATAAATCCAGGTAAAATTTTTCATCATCGCCATTAATTAATTTTTCAACCACGGATTGAGTTTGTTCTGCATTTAATACCAGTGGTGGTAAATTATCTTTAGCGCGCTCTTCAATGTGAGCTAAATAGGCTGTTTTCATCTGCGTAAAAAGTGAATCATATAAAGCGTATAATTTTATCATTTATTTGATTTAACTTAACGCATTATGGAACTCAGTGCTTTAACCGCTATTTCCCCTGTCGATGGACGCTATTTTGATAAAACCAAGGTTTTAGGCTCAATTTTCAGTGAATTTGGCCTGATTAAATACCGTGTATTGATTGAGGTTAAGTGGCTACAAGCCATGGCGGATAATGATAGTATTGCTGAGGTGACAGCATTTAGCACAGAAGCCTCTGAATTTTTAGCCAATATTGCCACTAATTTTTCTCTTGAAGATGCGCAAGCGGTTAAGGATATTGAGCGTACAACTAATCATGACGTTAAAGCAGTTGAGTACTTTTTAAAAGACAAGATTAAGGACAATACTGAACTCAATGCCGTGAGTGAGTTTTTCCATTTTGCTTGTACCTCAGAAGACATTAACAACTTATCTCACGCACTCATGTTAATTGATGGTCGTGATGCGATACTTGCCGAGATGCAAAACGTATTGGCATTAATTGGTGCGCTTGCAAAAGACAACGCAAGCATTCCAATGTTGTCTCGTACTCATGGACAGACCGCTTCACCAACTACGGTAGGCAAGGAAATGGCCAATTTTGCGTATCGTTTAAAAAGGCAAATTGAGCACCTCAAAACCGTTAAGATTATGGGCAAGTTTAACGGCGCTGTGGGTAATTTTAATGCACACATTAGTGCTTATCCAGATCTCGACTGGCAAAGTATTTCGCAAGCATTCATTGAAGATTTAGGTGTGAATTACGCCATGTATACTGCGCAGATTGAAACTCATGACTACATGGCTGAGTATTTCCATTCAATCAATCGCTTTAATACCATTTTGATTGATTTTTGTCGTGATATTTGGGGCTATGTTTCGCTTGGCTACTTCAAACAAAAGACCATTGCTGGAGAAGTAGGCTCATCAACCATGCCACACAAAGTAAATCCAATTGATTTTGAAAATGGCGAAGGAAACTTAGGCATTGCTAACGCTTTGAACACACATTTAGCCGATAAATTAGCTATTTCTCGCTGGCAAAGAGACCTATCGGATTCGACTGTATTAAGAAATCTTGGCGTGAGTTGCGCGCATTGTTTGGTAGCCTATGCGTCTATTGCCAAAGGCATTAGTAAACTAGAGACTAATGAAGCAAAGTTGTTAGAAGACCTAGACAGCTCGTGGGAAGTATTAGCCGAACCAATTCAAACGGTGATGCGTCGTTATGGTATTGAAAATCCATATGAAAAACTCAAAGCACTCACACGAGGTAATACCATTGATGCCCAAATGCTAGCTGAGTTTGTAAAAGATCTTGATATGCCAAAAGAAGCAAAACAAGCCTTAGCTGAGCTAACTCCAATGACTTACACCGGCGATGCTGAGAAATTAGCACGCGATATTGAAAAACTGATATAATTTCGCGTCTTATACTTTTCGGTATGAGTATTATTAATATAAAAGGAGCAAAAAACCCATGGTTAAAATTAGACTAGCCCGAGGTGGAGCCAAGAAAAAACCTTTTTATTCAATTGTAGCAACAGACTCTAGAAAACGTAGAGACAGTGGTTACATTGAGCGTATTGGATATTTTAATCCAGTGGCTCGCGGACAAGAAGTTAGGCTTACCATCGAAGAAGACAGATTAGATTACTGGACATCGAAAGGTGCACAAATCTCTGATCGTGTTAAGCAACTTGTTAAAGAGTTTAAAGACCCTTCAATTCGTGAAAAACGTGTTGCAGCACAAGGTGTTAGAGCAGCAGCAGTAGCAGCTAAATTAGCAGCACAAGTAAAAGCAAAAGCGGACGAAGAGGCCAAAGCAGCAGCTGAGGCGAAAGCAGCAGAAGAAGCTGAAGCTAAGGCAGCCGCCGAAGCGGAGGCCGCAAGTGCTGAAGAAGTTTCAGAAGAAGCACCGGTAGAAGATGCAAAGCCTGAAGTCGCAGAGGAGTCAACAGAAGAGGAAAAGGCTGCTGAGTAATTCAGCATCTTCCATTTCTAACAACAAAAGGCTGTTGGTCGGTAAGATCAATGGCCTTTTTGGCATTCAGGGCTGGGTAAAAGTATTCTCACACACAAATCCTCGAAAAAACATCCTGTCTTATCAGCCGTGGCACATTGAGGTAAATGGTCAGTGGCAAACGCTTGATATTATTAAAGGTCGAGAACAGGGAAAAACTCTTGTTGCACAGATTAAAGATGTTCATGATATGGATCAGGCAAGAACTTTTATTGGCATTGACATCTATATTAATAAGTCACAATTGCCAAAACTCAATAAAGGTGAATATTATTGGGAAGACCTTATTGGTTTAAATGTTATTAACCAAGAAAAAATTGTACTGGGTAAAGTATCCGGTTTGGTTGATACCGGGTCAAACAGTGTGCTTGTGGTTAATGGTAGAAAAGAGCATTGGGTGCCATATATTGAACCATTTCTGATTTCAGTTGATATCGATAAACAGCAAATTGTGGTTGATTGGGACGATAATTTTTAATTAAATAAACACACTCATCATCAAGCTTGCTAGGTTAAGAACGCCTTGTCAATACCAATGTTTTCAAGAAAGTGTCTGACTTTAGTATTAGCACCAACAATGGTAATTTCTGCTGATTTTTCTGTGCAGATATTACACACTTCAGAAATTCCACGTGAAGTGGTATAGTCAATAATAGGGACGTTGGACAAGTCTAGGATTACTCTGTTGTAGTTGGTTTTTGTGGAAAAATCTCTGACAATTCCTTTTGCTGAACCAAAGCTCATTGGTCCGTTAAGTTGGTAAAACAGAGTATTTCCGGCACGAATTAATTCCTGATGGGCCTCATCAAGATGAGATGCCTCCTCAATGGTTTGAACGGATACGATGCTGGCCAATTGTACATCGGTCATTCTTTGTAAGAAAATTAAGCTGGCCATAACCAAGCCAACGCCAACTGCTGCCATTAGATTATAAAGAACAGTAATTCCCAGAACCACAACCATAATCAGAGCGCCTGATTTTGGTGCAGAAACCAGACTTTTTAAATAGTCCCAGTCAATGATATCGGTGCCAACTTTAACCAGGATAGCGCCCAACACGGCTAGCGGAATTTCTTTGGCATATTGCGCACCACCTAAAACAATTGCTAGCAATAATACGGCATGTAGAGCACCAGAGATCGGCGTTAGACCGCCAGCCTTAACGTTAGTCATGGTACGCATTGTGGCGCCCGCACCAGGTAAACCGCCAAATAAACCAGAAAAAGTATTACCAATGCCTTGACCGATCAGCTCACGGTCTGATTTGTGATGTGTACGAGTAATCTCATCAGAAACTAAAGAGGTTAAGAGTGAATCAATTGAGCCTAAAATTGCTAGCATCATGCCTGAGGCGATCATATCGACCACAATACTGGCTTCCCAAGAAGGCATTTGGAATGTTGGTAAACCTGTTGGAATGTCTCCTAGTATCATGTTGTTGAGTGGTTCTACATTGGACGAGAAGAATTCTGGAAAAAATAACAGGACTAACGTGCCAGTAATTAATGCAAACAGTGGAGACGGGATAAATTTCCCAATTTTTTTAGGTAATAGATAAACCACAACAATGGTAACGATGGCAATTGAGATAGCGCCTGTATTAATAAAATAATTTGGAACATCGCCAAGTTGAGAAAAAATCCCCAGTGTTGATCCCTTAATGTCGTAAAAACCCAATACTTGAGGGATTTGTAAAATAATAATAATCACGCCGATACCAGTCATGAAGCCAGAGGTAACAGGGTGAGGCATTAGGTTGATAAAGCGCCCTAGTTTTAACAAGCCAAAAGTAATTTGAAATAACCCACCCAAAACTACCGTGGTAAATGCAATGGTAAGACCAGCGCCAAGGGCTGCATCGTGAGTATAGACCAAGCCGGTTAACGGATCAATCTTGCCTTCAAAGAAAGTCACAAATTGAGTAACCACCAAAGCCATGACCACGGTCATAGGGCCAGTTGGGCCTGATACTTGTGCACCAGTACCACCAAACAATGCAGCAAAAAAACCAGTAATGATTGCGCCATAAAGGCCGGCAATTGCACCAGCACCAGAGGCAAGTCCCATGGCAATAGCAAAAGGCAGAGCAACGACGCCTGCCGTAATGCCACCCGTAATGTCGCCACGAATGTTGTTAAAGTGTAGGTTTTCAATGAGTTTCATGGATCTAATTCCTTGTGCTTGTATAAATTTATTAAAACGGATGTGTCTGAAAAGACAAGATCAGTATTATACAAAATGACACACATTAAATGTAGGAATTATTATATAATGCATCACTAATATATTTACTCAGTCTTCTCTGAGTGGAGCCTTGATAGCATTTGGCTATTTTTTTATACATAATTGGAAATACAAATGGATAAGATTGCAAAATTCTTGCCTTTTTTAGCCTGGATTCATGAGATAAAAGATAAAAACGTATTAAAAGCGGATTTAGTCGCAGGCTTAACCGTTGCATTGGTATTAGTGCCACAATCAATGGCTTACGCACAATTAGCAGGTCTTGCACCACAATACGGTTTGTACGCTTCATTTTTACCAGTGATGATTGCCGCCCTTATGGGCTCTTCAAGGCAGTTAGGTACGGGGCCAGTTGCTGTTGTATCTTTATTAACCGCAGCAGCAATTCCAACAATCATTCCAGATGGTGCAGATATGGTGACATATGCTGCTTACGCTTCATTATTAGCATTTTTGGTGGGTATATTCCAATTTGCATTAGGCGCACTAAAACTTGGTTTTGTTATTAATTTCTTGTCCCATCCTGTGGTAGTTGGTTTTACCAATGCAGCTGCAATTATTATTGGCACCTCGCAGTTGTCCAAGGTATTTGGCGTTGATAAAGGCGTAGGCGAGCATACTTATGAACAAGTTTGGGGCGTTTTAGCTAATGCTTCACAACATACACATGCATGGACCCTGTTTGCCGCAGTTGTTGCTTTTGCTATTATGATTGGTGTTAAGAAGTACGCACCAAAATTACCCGGTGTTTTATTGGCAGTAGTAGTGACCACTGTTATTTCTTGGGCAATGAGTTTTGGCATGCCAGTAGCAGATGGCGGTCTTGGTGGTGCAATTGTTGGTTCCATTCCTGAGGGGTTGCCTGCTTTAACCGTTCCAAATTTTGATTTTTCTATAATAAACCAAATGATTGTGACAGCAATTACGATTGGTTTGATTGGTTTTATGGAGGCTATTTCGATTGCGAAAGCCATGGCTGCACAAACCAAACAACGCCTTAATGCTGATCAAGAGCTAATGGGTCAAGGTTTGTCGAATGTTGTTTCAAGCTTTTTTCAAGGTTATGCAGTTTCAGGCTCATTTTCACGTTCGGCAGTGAATATCTCAGCAGGCGCAGTTACAGGTTTTTCGTCGGTAGTAACGGCGGTAATTGTCGGTATTACATTATTGTGGCTAACACCTTTGTTGTATCATTTGCCTCAAGCAACGTTAGCAGCCGTAATCATTATGGCAGTCATCAACCTTATTAAATTTAAGCCGATTTTACATGCATGGAAAGTGGAGAAACACGACGCTATTGTTGCTGTTACTGCATTTGTATTAACAATATTATTCGCACCACACTTGGAAAACGGCATTGTAATTGGTGTTATTCTATCCTTAGGTTTGTTCTTGTTCCGCACCATGGAGCCAAGATTTACTGAGCTTTCAACCCATGACGGATCAACCATGTTTATGAATGCACTTGATAATGATTTGAATCGTTGTGAAGTAGTTGCCATTGTTAAGTACTCTGGTTCTCTCTATTTTGCGAATGCCGGTTATTTTGAAGATAGAATGCTAAAGTTAATTGCTGACAAACACCATTGTTTAAAGTACATTATTGTTGATATGGCTGGCATTAATCAAATTGATGCTAGTGGTGAAGAAATGCTCTCGGGTTTGCTGGACAGGTGTTCTGCTGCAGGTGTTGAAATTTTGTTTGCACGCATGGAAGGCATTGAAAAAGTTTTAATTCGCTCTGGATTTGTTGATAAGCACGGTAAAGATCGTTTCTATGAGCGTCGTACTGATGCATTACGTTATGCTTGGAAAGAATTAGGCGATGAAGAAGCGGCTTCTAAGAGCCCGTTAAAGCATTTAATTTCCTAAACTTAATTCGTCTTTTCTATTTTTAATTTATCGAATTCTGCGAATATTTCGGTCATATGGTTTATCTATATTCCCTTAATATTTGCAAAACCCTCCGCATAAAAAATAAAAATACTTGTAAATTAATTCTACATTAGAAGTTGTCGTAAAAAGCTTTTACAAAGTATAAGCCTTGTGGTTCAGCAGTAACCCCAGCTTGTTTTCTGTCTTTAGCATCCAAAACGGTTTTAACCCAAGCAGAGTCTTGCTCGCCTTTGCCAACCTTTATTAGTGTTCCTACGATGTTTCGTACCATGTGGTGCAAAAAAGCATTGGCTTTAATGTCCAGTAATATTCCATTGCCAGATTGGGTTAATCGAATAAACTCGACGGTTTTAATGGGTGATTTAGCCTGGCACAAGCTACCACGAAAACTCGAGAAATCATGTTCACCGATTAAGCATTCTGCTGCTTGATTCATCAACTTGATGTCCAATGTTCTTGACTCCCATAAGGTATAAGCATGTTTAACGGCGGAGCGCACCGGTGTGTTGTGAATCTTATAATGGTATTGACGAGCATGGGCATCAAAGCGAGCATGAAAATCATCATTGACTTGCTTAGCCCACTTAAAATTAACATCAAAAGGCAAGTTGACGTTACCACCCAAAACCCAAGCCTTATCTTCACGCTTGGCCGTGGTTTCAAAATGAATAACTTGTTCCAGTGCATGCACACCGGCATCAGTTCTACCCGAGCAAAAAACCCGAACAGGATGATCTGCCACACTTGATAACGCTTGTTCAACCACCTGTTGAACCGTTCGAATGCCCGATTTCTGCAATTGCCAACCGTGGAAATTTGTGCCTAAGTACTCAACACCGAGTGCTAATTTCATAAATCATTTAAGTGTAAAATTAATTCAGTTATTTTATCAAAAATTATCACATGGCTGGTTATTCCACTTTAGCTAAATTATTACCCGACAACGTTGAATGTTTTGTACTGGATTCAACGCCAAGTACGAATGATTATTTAGCGGATCAGCCCTTTTCTAATAACACTAAAGTCTGCATTGCACGAGAGCAGACTTGTGGGAAAGGACAGTACAATCGTCAATGGTTGAGCAAAAAGAACAGCAGTATACTTTTGTCAATTCGTCGTAATTTTTCTGTCAATACGTTGTTAAACGGTCTAAGCTTAGTGGTTGGTTTAGCGGTGATTGAAGTGCTAACAAAAAAATATGGGATTAATCAATTAAAATTAAAATGGCCAAACGACGTGTATTTTCAAACACAAAAACTTGCAGGGATATTGCTTGAGAGCAGTGTGCAAAATAACACCCAATCGGTTATTATTGGTCTTGGCCTTAATAACGACTTAGGTGAAAATTTTGTTTGTGAAACGCCATGGATCGACTTAAATCAAATTTTGCAAAGTACGCCAAATCTTGAGCAACTTAGTGCCAAATTGATTAATAAAATTATTGATTATTGCGGTGTGTTTGAATTACAAGGGCTTGATGCTTTTCAATCCAAGTGGCGTGAATACGATTACCTATCGGGAAAACCACTTGAACTTAGTTATCAAAATGAGAAAATAACAGGAGTTGCTAACGGAATTAATGATGAAGGCGCATTGTTAATCGAATCGGATAAGGGTGTGATTGAGGCGTACAGCTCTGAACAAATTCACCTAATTTAGGGTAAGATTAAAACACTCAAATTAATGCTCAATCTATTAAAATCCTACTCATGAAAGTCTTGTACTCCTTGGAAGTTAAAAACATTCGAAAGAAATACGCTCAACGTGAGGTAGTGAGCGATGTTTCTTTTGAGGTAAAAAGTGGTGAAATTGTTGGTCTTTTAGGTCCCAATGGTGCAGGAAAAACCACCTGTTTTTACATCGCTTGTGGTCTGGTGAGTGCCGATAAAGGCGAAGTATTTATCGATCATCGTAAGGTGGGCAAATTGCCCATGCATAAGCGTGCTCATCTGGGTTTGGGTTATTTGCCACAAGAGCCTTCGATTTTTCGTAAGCTTTCGGTTGAAGATAATATTATGGCGGTTTTGCAAGTTAATAAAGATCTTGAAAAAAAACAAAGAAAACACCGGTTAGAAGAATTGCTTGCAGAATTTCACATTGAGCACATTCGCCATATTGATGGTTTAAGTCTTTCGGGTGGAGAGAGAAGGCGAGTAGAGATTGCCAGAGCGTTGGCTATGGATCCAAAGTTTGTACTATTGGATGAGCCTTTTGCGGGTGTAGACCCAATTTCAGTGGGCGACATCCAACAAATTATTTATCATTTAAAAGACAGGGGAATCGGCGTCTTGATTACTGACCACAATTATCGAGAAATGCTAGATACTTGCGATCATTCTTATGTATTACACGGCGGGAAGATTATTGCCCAAGGTAATAAGCAAGAAATCTTATCAAACGAGGAAGTCAAGAAGGTCTATTTAGGCGAATCAAAAAGTGAGGATTAGGCCGTTTATTACGCTGGGCATTGAAAGCTCTTGTGATGAAACCGGCATTGGTCTTTATTCATCTGAGCAAGGCTTAATTGCCCATCAATTATTTTCTCAGGTCGAGATGCACGCACAATATGGTGGTGTGGTGCCAGAGCTTGCTTCAAGGGATCATATTCAAAGAGCCATTCCTTTGATTAAAGCGGTATTGTCTGATGCTAATCTTAAACTTAGTAACATTAGTGGTGTTGCTTATACAGCTGGACCAGGGCTGGCAGGCGCATTATTGGTGGGCTCATCCATTGCTAAAAGCCTAGCTTGGAGTTTAAGAATTCCTGCCATAGCAGTGCATCATATGGAGGGGCATTTATTGGCACCTCTGCTGAAAGAATTCCGTCCTAAATTTCCTTTTGTGGCACTTTTAGTTTCTGGAGGGCACACAATGTTAGTTGATGTTAAGAGTATTGGCGAATATAAAATTTTAGGCGAGTCATTGGATGATGCAGTGGGTGAAGCTTTTGATAAGACGGCTAAAATCTTAGGTTTGGGTTATCCAGGTGGCCCCGCTTTAGCTGCTTTAGCTGAGCAAGGTGATGAAACAAGGTTTAAATTCCCAAGGCCAATGACCGACCGACCAGGGTTAGATTTTAGTTTTAGCGGATTAAAAACATTTGCTCGTAATACTTTCGCTAAATACCCCAATGAAAAAGCTGATATTGCTAAAGCCTTTGAAGTGGCTAGCACACAAACACTGATGATTAAATGTCGAAGGGCAATAGAGAAAACGCATTATTCTACTTTGGTGGTCGCTGGTGGCGTCAGTGCCAATCAATCACTACGCCAAGTTCTAAACCAAATGGGTAAAAAATTAGACGTAGAAGTTTTTTATCCTGGTCAAGAATTTTGTACGGATAATGGCGCTATGATTGCCTTAGCAGGCCATTTAAGGTTAACCAAAGGGCAATCATCTGTAGGCAATGAGATCATCATTAAACCAAGGTGGAGCCTGGAGGAATTAGAAGCCGTATGAGTCAATTAGCCAAAATTTTTACTCGTGCCTCAACAGGCATGGATGCACCACTGGTCACCATTGAAGTCCATATTTCTGGTGGCTTGCCGAGTTTTACCATTGTGGGTTTGCCAGAAGGTGCGGTTAAGGAAAGTAAGGACAGAGTTCGCAGTGCGTTAATGAACTCAAATTTTAAGTTCCCTAAAGGCCGTATCACTGTTAGTTTAGCACCGGCTAATTTACCTAAAAGTGGTGGTCGTTATGATTTACCCATCGCTTTAGGTTTACTTGTCGCGTCTAAACAATTAAAGCCTCAAGTTAACATTGCCGATCTTGAATTTTTTGGTGAGCTTGGGTTGGATGGTTTATTACGAACAACAGAAGGCTTGTTGCCGGCGATTGTGAAGGCTAGTGAGCAAGGGCATGCCATTGTCATTCCAAAAAACAATATGGACCAATGTGCTTTGGTTGATGGTGCAGTTATTCATCCATGCGAACATTTATTAGAGGTGTGTGCTTTTTTACAAGGTGCAGTAGAAGTTAAAGCTTCTGAGATGAATGCTCATCAAGCTGCAATATACAGCAAAGATTTTTCTCAGGTTAAAGGGCAATACCATGCCAAACGAGCGTTAGAAATTGCTGCTGCTGGCGGGCATAATATCTTGTTAATTGGCCCTCCAGGTTCTGGAAAAACCATGTTATCAGAAAGATTGCCATCAATCATGCCACCATTAACGACACAAAAAGCATTAGAGCGAGCCTCGATTTATTCAATTGCTAATAAGTATTTAGAGCTTTCTGAGTTGAAAGTTCGTCCTTTTCGTTCGCCACATCATTCTTCTTCAGCGGTTGCTTTGGTGGGTGGCGGCACTAATCCAAAGCCGGGCGAAATATCACTTGCACATGAAGGCGTGTTATTTTTAGATGAGCTGCCTGAGTTTCCACGTCAGGTACTTGAAGTATTGAGGCAACCACTAGAGAATGGTGAGGTGCATCTTTCTAGAGCAGCACAACAAGTCACTTTTCCGGCTAATTTTCAATTAATTGGTGCGATGAATCCTTGCCCTTGTGGATATGCAGGAGATGGCAGTGCTAGGTGTCATTGTACGGAAGACCAAATTGATAAGTATCATTCAAAAATATCAGGCCCACTGTTAGATCGTATCGACATGGTGCTTGACGTGCCACCATTGCCTAAAGAAGTGTTGTTAAATCAAGACGACATTAAGTCCGAAGGCAGTGAAACCATACGTAACAGAGTGTTAAGTGCTTATAATGTTCAGTTGAAGCGCCAGAAGAAATCCAACGATAGGTTAAACCCTGATGAGATAGAAAAACTGGTTAAATTGGATAAAGAAAACAAACAGTTACTAGAAAGTGTGATTGATAAATTACAACTCTCGGCAAGAGCTTATCACCGAATATTAAAAGTAGCAAGAACCATTGCCGATATTGATAATAGCGAGTTGGTTGATAAGACGCATTTAATCGAGGCCATCAGTTATCGTCGTCATGCTAGTTAGAAAAACATTAAAGATATGATTATTATTCCCGCAATTGATTTAAAAGATGGCCAGTGTGTTCGCCTAAGACAAGGACTTATGGATGACACTACGGTATTTTCGGACAATCCATCTGAAATGGCGGCGCAGTGGGTAGAGCAAGGTGCGAAAAGATTGCACCTAGTGGATCTGAACGGTGCATTTGAAGGTAAGCCAATCAACGCCACTAGTGTGACTGAGATCACTAATAAATTTCCAGACCTTCCAGTGCAGATCGGCGGCGGTATTCGCAACATGGATATTGCCAATACATACGTTGAGGCGGGTATTAGTTATTTGATCATAGGTACGATGGCTGTCACTAATCCTGAGTTTGTGTCTGAATTGTGCCGTGAATTTCCTGGTAAGGTGATTGTAGGTTTGGATGCAAATAATGGTTTGGTGGCTACTGAAGGCTGGGCCAAACAAACTGATTTACATGTGGTGGATTTATCTAAGAAATTTGAGCAAGATGGTGTCAGTTCAATTGTTTATACCGATATTGCTCGTGACGGTATGATGCAGGGCGTTAATGTTGAAGCCACAGCAGATTTAGCCAAGCAAACTTCAATTCCAATCATTGCTTCGGGCGGCATTACTAATATGGATGATATCTCCAATCTATTGGTTGAGGCGCATCACGGCATCATGGGGGCGATTACTGGTCGTGCAATTTACGAAGGCACGCTAGACTTTAAACAAGCACAAAGGCTTTGTGATGCTCATTGAAGTGACCTATGCTTTAGAGAAAGAACAAACACTACTTAGCCTTGAAGTGGATGAAGGAACAACGCTAAAACAAGCCGTTGAAATTTCTGGAATTTTGGATAAATACCCGCAGATTAATCTTAAAATAGACAAGACCGGTATTTTTGGAAAAATTGCTAAATTAGACGCTGTACTTCGAGAGAAAGACAGGGTTGAGATTTATCGACCATTAATCGCCGATCCTAAAAAGGTGCGTAAAGAGCGCGCCGCCCAAGGCAAAGAAATGCGCAGTGGCAAAAAGCCCTAAATCTTGGTAAAATAACCATCTATCCGTTAATTAGAGTTACATGAAAGAAGAACACCCTCCGTCGATATTGTCTTTTTTACAAAGACTAAAAAAACAATTTTTTCATCAAGCATTGCATTCAAGCAATGAGCTTTTACAGGTTTTAAAGGAAGCAGAAGAAAGTCACGTCATTGATTCACACACACGATCAATCATTGAGGGAACCATGCAATTAGAAAACATGGAAGTGCGTGATGTGATGGTGCCAAAATCAAAAATGGTGATTATTGAGCACAATGCCAAAACAAAAGATTTTCTTGATGTTATGATTAAATCGGCGCATTCTCGATTCCCCGTGTTCAACAGTCAAAAAAATAAAATAAAAGGCGTTGTTTTGGCAAAGGATTTATTAGGGTATTTAGCTGGTGATAGAAAAAAAGAATTCAGCTACAAAGAATATTTAAGACCTTCTATTTTGGTGCCAGAGAGTAAAACACTGGGCGCCTTGCTTAGAGATTTTCAGCAAAAAAAATCACACATGGCAATTGTAATGGATGAGTACGGTGAAATCGCCGGATTGATTACACTTGAGGACGTACTTGAACAGATTGTTGGCGAGATTGAAGATGAGCATGACATGGAAGAAGACAACATCATCGATTTTGGTGGGGGACGATATTTACTAAAGGCCAATACACCGCTGGAAGAGTTCAATGAATTTTTTGAAGTAAGCTTAGAAACTGACAATGCAGATACTGTAGCCGGTTTGGTTGTTTCAGGTTTTACTTATTTGCCAGAACAGATGAGTGAAATCACTTTACAAGGTTTTCATTTTAAGGTGTTAAAAACCGATTCTAGAAGGCTGCACCTACTGGAAGTAAAAAAAGCGCCTGACATTATTAATCCTGAAGGTTAATGGATATTCTAATCTCTGTTTTTCTAATGGGCCTATTGGGTGGCGTTCATTGCTTGAGCATGTGCGGTGGTGTGGTTGGCATGCTGACCGCTTCTTTACCAGAACAAGTAAGGTCTGATTCAAAACAGATTTCACTTTATCATTTTAATTACAACTTGGGCCGCATCTTAAGTTACATTTTGTTGGGCGCGATTTTTGGTCTCATTGGTGAGCTACTATCAAACATGCTACAAATGAGCGTGTTTGATAAAGTATTGAGAATTTTTTCAGGCGTACTGATGATTATGGTGGGCTTTTACATTGCTAATTGGTACATGGGAATACAAGCATTAGAAAAAATAGGTGCCAAACTTTGGGCGGTATTACAACCCATCACTAAGCGATTCTTACCGGTAAAAAATCTAAAAAGTGCGTTTTTAGTAGGCTTATTTTGGGGCGGTATTCCTTGTGGCTTAGTCTACGGTGCGTTGAGTTTTGCTATTGTGTCTGGTTCTGCCGTTCAAGGCGGGATGATTATGCTAGCTTTTGGATTAGGAACATTGCCGAGTTTGTTGTTAATGGCTGGGTTTTCTCTAAAACTCAGTGAAGCCATTAAGAGACCAATAGTAAGAAAATTTTCGGGCGCATTGATCATTATTTTGGGCGTGTTGGCTTTGTGGTCACCTGTAAAATCATTGGTGTTTAGTGATCAAAGTCATGCGCAACACTCTATTCAATTTCCACAGCCAACCGACTTGGATTACTTAGTATAATTTGACCATGTCGCCATCATTAGAGCAAACCGCACAACTGGCCATTGATTTATTAAAACAATACAACGTCAGTGATTATGAGATATCACTAGGATCTAGTTCTGGCGTATCCACTTCTGTCAGACTGGGTGAGGTGGAAACGCTGCAATACCACTTGGATAAAAGTTTTGATATTAACGTGTATATGGGCCAAAAAAAAGGCCACGCCTCTAGTGTGGATCTGAGTAAAGACAGTTTAAACAAAACCATCGAATCGGCTTGTTTAATTGCGAAATACACTCAAGACGATCCTTTTAACGGTTTGGCGCCCAAAGAACTCATGGCTTTTGATGCGCCTGATTTGGATTTGTACCATCCATGGGATTTGGATGCACAACACAGCATTGATCTGGCTAAAGAGTGTGAAGCAATTGCCTTAGAACAAGACGAGATTGACAACTCTGAAGGCAGTGAAGTGTCTAGTTTTGAAGGTGAAGGCTTGTACGCTAATTCCAATGGTTTGATTGCCACACAAAGCAGTACCCGTCATTCGCTGCATTGCTCACTAATTGCAAAAAGAGGCGAGGACAAACAAACGGCCTATGAATACACTACAGCACTTGATGCAAATGATTTAAACCCACCTAAAACCGTTGGCATAAAGGCGGCTTCCTTGGCTCAGCAAAAGCTAGGTGCACAATCATTGACGTCACAAAAATGCCCAGTTATTTTTACATCGCGCTTATCGGGCGGGCTGTTCTCCCAATTATTGGGGGCACTCAGCGGTTCTAGACAATACAAAAAATCAACATTTTTACTGGACAGCATTGATCAAATTATTTTGCCTAAAAACATTAGCCTGTTAGAGCGCCCATTTGTCAAAAAAACATTGGGCGCTAAAGCTTTTGATACTGATGGGGTACTCAAGCGAGAGCAATATTTTATTCATGATGGCCGTGTTAAAAGTTACGTGATGGGTCAATATTCGGCCAATCAATTGGGCTTAAAAACCACGGCCAATGCTGGTGGTGTTAACAATGTGATGGTTGATGCCAACTTTGAAGGTGGACTCGATGAAATGATTCAAGACATGGGCAAAGGTCTAGTGGTTACTGAACTCATGGGCCAAGGAATAAATGGTACTACGGGTGATTATTCTCGTGGTGCATTGGGTTTTTGGGTGGAAAATGGAAAAATTCAATACCCAGTATCGGGCTTGACCATTGCCGGCAATCTAAAAGACATGTTGCTGGGTATTGTTCATGTGGGTACTGATGTTGATCAGCGTAGCAACCTAAAAGTTGGTTCGGTATTGATTAATCAAATGACCATTGCCGGAGAAGGTTAATGGATAGCTTTGACATTATTATTGCTGGCGGTGGCATGGTGGGGCAATCGTTTGCCTTATCGATGGCAGACCAAGATTTAAAAATTGCCATTGTTGAGCCTAATAATTCTAATCCAACACTGAATGATCAGTTTCATACGCGCGTTAGTGCCATTACGCCAAAATCAGAAAATCTGTTAGAAAAACTAGGTGCATGGAATTTGATCAAACGTAAGTACGCTTTTACCGACACCAAAGTGTGGGATCAAAATTCTCACGGCCATTTAAACTTTAGTAGTGCCGATGAAGGATTAGACCACCTAGGTTATATTATTGAAAATGACGTTATTCAGTCTGCATTGTTTGAAGCGCTTAGTAATACTAAGGTTGAGTTCATCTCAGCCAAACTTGAGGGTATTAAAAAAACCGATGATGGTTATCAAGTTCAACTGGACAATCAAGATCAAATATCTTGTCATTTATTAGTGGCTGCTGATGGAGCAAGGTCGCGCATCAGGGAATTATCCAGCATTGATTTTAGTGAAACTGATTATCAGCAAAAAGCCATCGTTTGCAACATTGAATCGGAGAAAGGGTTTGAAAATACCACTTGGCAGCGATTTTTATCCGACAGTATTATCGCCTTATTGCCTTTGAGTGATACTCAAGCCTCAATCGTTTGGTCAGCAGAAAGTCCATTGGCGGATGAGTTGACGAGTTTATCAACCGATGAATTTTCCAGTCGACTTTCAGCAGGTGTGGAATATCAGTTTGGCCAGTTTAAAGTTTTAAGCAAGATTCAGGCATTCCCACTCATTGAGCGTAGTGCTAAAGAATACGTAAAAGAAAATTTAGTATTAATTGGCGATGCAGCGCATAACATTCATCCACTTGCTGGCCAAGGAGTTAACCTTGGTTTTTCAGATGTTAAAGAATTATCGGATCAATTAAAATCAAGTTCAAAGATTTTAGGAGATTATGGTGTATTGCGTTCTTACGCCAGAGCTCGTCGATTGGACAACGAACTAATGGCAAAAACCATGACTGGGCTGAATTGGATTTATAAAGAAAATAACGAACCACTTAGGTGGCTGCGTGGTTTTGGTATGAATCTAATTAACGACAATCCAACTTTAAAATCATTCTTTCAAAAACACGCTACTGGTAAATTGTAGTTGGTGTAATCACCGTGTCAAGTGACACATCCCAAGATTTAGTTTTAAGTTTTGCCACTTCTTGACAATCAAAAGCCAAACCATAAAGTTTAGGGTTTTTATAGTTTTGCTGCCGTTTTTTAAATGCTAGTGTGCGATCGTAAAAACCACCGCCCATGCCAATGCGATTTTTGAACTCATCAAAACCAACAAGGGGCATAAAGATGATGTTCATCTGATTAGCATTCAAAATCTCGGTAGAAATCGGTTCATCAATGCCAAATCGATTTTTTCTGAAATTTTTACCAATTTTTGCAAATTTAAGACTTTTACCGATTAATACAGGCAAATAGATACTAAAACCCTTATTTTTTAAGAAGTTTTGTATGTATTTTGGGTTAATTTCACCGTCATTGGGTAAATAAATAGCAATTTTTTGTCCATTTTGAAAATTTGCTATTTTTTGCACTTGGTGTAACAATTTTTTGGCAAATTTTTCTCGATCGGACGCCGAAACAGATCGTCTTTGGATTCTAATAGATTGCCTTAATGTTTGCATATTTGGCATTATAACTGAAGCGCCAAAGATTAAGAAAAAGATCTATTGTGTCGTGCTGAACGAAACCTGAACCAAGAAGGCTCAAGGCGGAAGTTTGAAGATCACCGCAGGCTTCCCACTTCGAGGTGGGCTTGCTCAATAGTAAGCTATCGCATCTCCTTATGTGTTTATTTATCGGCTCAGGGGATATGGTCAACCACAAACACAACAGACGATTATCATTATCACCTTTTAATAGTTTTATATTTAACTTTTTATTTTAATAAAGTTAAATATAAAATGAGATTAAGCGTAATATAAATTAAGTTTGAATAACTTAAATTAGTTCATACAATGAAATTTATACAAAAATTAACGATTATTTTGGCCGTATTTATCAGCTTTAATGTTGTTGCCAAAGAAGGAAAAATTATCGGCGGTGCTGATTATGAAATCCCTGCATGGTTTACTGATAGCTTCTTAGACATTAGCGATGACGTTGAAGATGCAAGTGATGAAAACAAAAATGTTTTGTTGTATTTTCATCTAGACGGTTGTCCTTATTGCGATACTATGCTGGCACAAAATTTTAAAAGCGGCGATAACTTAGAATTTATCCAAAAGCACTTTTCAGTCATTGCGGTTAATCTCAAAGGCGATCGAGAAATTACGTTATATGAGGATGAAACTTTATTAGAAAAAGAACTGAGTAAGAAGCTAAATGTGCAATACACGCCAGCTATTATTTTCATCGGCGAAGACGGCAAGCAAGTATTTAGAACCAATGGTTATCGCACACCAAAAGCTTTTCGACATGTGTTGGAATACGTGGTGAGCCAGTCTTATGAAAATACCACATTATCGGATTACGTTGAATCTAATCAAAAATCGGCCAAAGGCTATACTTTTATTGACTATCCAGGTTTAGAAAAAGCCAGTTATTTACAAGATTACAAACAACCAGTGGCTATTCTGTTTGAAGATAAAGACTGCATTGATTGCAAAAATTTCCATGAAAAATTAATTAATAGAAACGATGTTAAAGCCGAATTATCCAAATATTTGTTTATTCGTTTTGATGCGTATTCTGATCAAAAAATCATTGATTTTGATGGCAATATGACCTCACCAAGGAAAATGGTAAAAGACTTTGATCTCAATTATCGCCCCGGGATTTTGCTGTTTAATGAGGGTAAGAATATCACTAAAGTTGATGGCCAACTGTACAGCTTCCATTTCAACACCGTATTGCGCTATGTGAGTGGCAAGCATTATGATGCATACCCACGATTTGGCGATTATCTCAAAGTTCGTCAGTTAGAGTTACTAGAACAGGGCATTGATATTAACATTGTAGATTAAGGTAAAATCTCACTATCTTATTTTTGAGCTTTTATTGTGAGTAGCACTGATTTTTCGTCATTAGATTTACATCCTGACTTATTAAAAAATTTAGCCACATTGGGCTATCAGTCAATGACGCCTATTCAGCAGTTGAGTTTGCCGGCAATACTTTCAGGAAAAGATGTTATCGGCCAAGGCAAAACTGGTTCAGGTAAAACCGCAGCTTTTGGTTTGGGTTTGTTACAGAAGCTTGATGTTAAATCTTTTAAAGCACAGTCGATTGTTTTATGCCCAACGCGTGAGTTGGCTGATCAAGTAGCTGCTGAAATACGCAAACTGGCCAGAGCAATCCATAATATTAAAGTATTGACCCTTTGTGGTGGTGCGCCGTTTGGCCCGCAAATTGGATCATTAGAGCACGGCGTGCATATTGTAGTTGGCACACCAGGGCGTATTGAAGAGCATTTACGCAAAGGTACACTCAAACTGGGTAGTATCACCACGTTGGTATTGGACGAGGCAGATCGTATGCTTGATATGGGCTTTCAAGATACCATTGATGAAATTATTGAAAAAATTCCTAAAAAGCGTCAAACCTTATTATTTAGTGCTACTTTTCCAGATGAAATTTCTGATATTGCTGAGCGAGTAATGCAAAATCCTACGATGGTTGAGGCGCCTTCTACTCATGAAGAATCTACCATTAAGCAGTATTTTTACAAAGCCAATAGTGCAGATGATCGTATGACGGCATTGCGCTTACTTTTGGCCAAACACAAACCAGAATCTGTTTTGATTTTTTGTAATACTAAGATCGACACCCAAGATGTGGCTGATGAGCTTGTTTATTATGGTTTTTACGCATTGGCAATTCACGGCGATTTGGATCAGCGAGAGCGTGACCAAGCACTGATTCGATTCTCAAATAAAAGTGTGTCAGTTTTAGTAGCGACTGATGTTGCAGCGCGTGGTTTGGATATTGATGCACTGGATATGGTGGTCAATTTTAATATTGCGCACGATCCCGAAGTGCACGTACATCGTATTGGCCGTACTGGCAGAGCAGGGCGTAGTGGTATTGCTTGTACTTTGTATGGTGACAGAGAAACCCACAAACTGGATGCTTTGGAGCTCGATATTGATTTTGATCGATACACTGATCCACTACCGAGCGATAGTTACTTAGATAAGCCAATTAAAAAACCACTAATGACCACACTGAAGATTGATGGCGGCAAAAAACAAAAACTTCGTCCTGGTGATATTGTTGGTGGTTTAACAGGTAAGGGCGGTATTCCTGGCGACAAAATTGGCAAGATTAACGTGTCGAGTAATTGGTCTTATGTGGCGGTGAGCTCTGAACTGGTAAAAGTTGCGTTAAAAAAAATCAGCAATGACAAACTCAAAGGTCGATCATTTAGAGTTAGAATCTTGTCATAGCAATAAGTTGCTAATAGGCACACATTGTACTATAATGTTAACAATATGATTACTTATAATTGGAACAAAGAAAAGAGTTTACTGCTAAAAGAAACTCGTGGTATTAGCTTTGATCAGATTGTAATGCATATTGAAAGTGGAGATTTGGTTGACATTATTCAACATTCAAATAATAAGAAATACGCCAATCAAAAAATCCTAGTTGTTAATATAAATAATTACATTTACACGGTGCCATGCGTTATTGACGGCAATGAGTGGTTTTTTAAAACTGCAATGCCTAATAGGCAATTTACAAAGAAATATCTTGGAGGTAAGGAATGAAACTAGATAAAGAAGGACAAGAGTTACTCCAGTCATTAGAATCTGGGGAGTGGGAATCTATTGATAATTTAGAAAGTGAAATTGCAGAGCATCGATTAGCAGCAAAAAATACTTTAAAAAAAGATCAAAGGATTAACATTCGACTTTCTGCAAATGACTTAGAGTCATTAAAAACTAATGCAGTTGAATTAGGCTTGCCTTATCAAACACTGGTTTCAAGCGTTTTACACCAATATGTATCTGGCAAATTGGTACAAAAATCGATTAGATAACTTTAGTTTTCAATGGGCTCAACGCTAAAGTCTTCCCAGTTATCTGTATCGTAAGTAATGTAGAAGCCGTACAGCATTTGTGAGACTTGCACTTTCATTTCATCGGGCAATTGCCAAACACGATTACATTCTTGATACCCTTGGATATCCATAAAGTTATTAGCGCGAATTACGTCTTTTTTATTTACTTCTAAATCAGTAAAGGTGGTGATCACTTCACCAACGAACGCGGGTTTTTCTAAAGTGTAGTAGCCTTTTTCTTCGTATCTTCTGACCATGGCGATACTTGTTTTAATATGTGCGGTGACTTTATCAGTATCGTAATCCCCTTGGGTAACGGATACAACATCATCACCTTCAATGACGGTGTTGGTGATTTCTGGATAAGCGGTAATTTTTTCTATACTCATGTTCAAAGTGTTTGTAGCGATGCGTCATTTTAATCGATAGTGAAGTGTGTTTATACTTATAAAGCCCATTGGTATTTGTCATAAAATAAAGCCATGAATCAAGACTACTCAAAATTTGGTGAAAAGTTTACCCGCTATTCTGGCATTACCCAGTTGATGGATGATTTGGGCAAAGCCAACCATAGTGATGATGAAAATATTATTATGCTCGGTGGCGGTAATCCGGCACTGATACCTGAGGCACATGATATTTTTGTGAGTGAACTTAAAGCATTGATTGATAATAACGAAGTTGATCAAATGTTAAGCCGTTATGATGGCCCAAAAGGCTCTGAAGTATTTATTCAAGCCTTGGTAGAGATGTTTAATACAAATTATAGCTGGCGCTTAGACGAGAGTAATATCGCCATTACCAATGGTTCGCAAGCCAGTTTCTTTACTTTGTTTAATTTGTTTGCTGGAGAAATGCCAGATGGTAGTTATAAGAAAGTATTGCTGCCAATCGCCCCTGAATACATTGGCTATGCTGATCAAGGCTTGTCAACGGATATGTTTGTATCAGTCGAGCCTAAGATTCATGAGCTTGATAATCAGCAGTTTAAATATCAAATTGATTTTGACAAACTAACACAAACCCTCAAACAAGAAAATATTGGCGTTATTTGTATCTCACGCCCAACCAATCCAACCGGTAATGTGATTACTGATGATGAGCTGGACAAGCTTGATCAAATTGCACAAGAAAACAACATTCCTTTAATTGTTGATAACGCCTACGGCAATCCATTCCCAGGCGCAATCTATACCGATGCAACACTCAGCTGGAATGACAATACTATTTTGTGCATGTCACTTTCTAAGTTGGGGTTGCCCGGTATTCGCACAGGTATTGTGATTGCCAATCATGCAGTGGTGGAAGCGCTTAGCCGTATGAGTGGCATCCTAACACTTGCCCCTAGCAGTGTCGGCCCCAACCTTTTAACCAGAATGGTAAAAGACAATGAATTGATACCGCTGGCTAACAATATTGTTAAACCTTATTACCAAGCCAAGGCTGATATTGCCGTTCAATTATTCAATGAAATATTTGGCAATAGCAATGCCAGATTACACAAACTCGAAGGTGCCTTTTTTATGTGGCTTTGGTTTCCAGAGCTAGAAATCACCTTAGAAGAATTGTATCAACAACTAAAAGCCAAAGGCATTTATATCATTCCTGGACACAACTTCTTTATTGGCATGAATGATGCTTGGCCACACCAACATCAATGCATTCGTATTAATTATGCCAAAGATGAAACGACTTTAAGAAAAGGTCTTGAATTGATCTATAATGAAGTATTTTAAAATAAGAAAACACTTTAAAGCTATAGGAAAATCAAAAAATGGAAAATTATTCTATCCAGCCATCAGCTCAGATTCTTAACTCAAGTAAAAAAAGAAGCTACTGTTCGTTTATTTCAAGTTGGGCAATTTTAACAATTCTTACGTTAAATCCTCAAGCAGTATTTGCTGAAACATACAACCTTATTTTTGATTCAAATTGCTCATCATCAGGTGAAAAACTTAAATTTTCATGCAAACCCAAACCCTCTTTCTATGCTCAGAACACGACCATATTTTTAAGTCATGGAAAATGGCTTGGAATGGAGAGCGAAAGCCACCAGGCGTTCCCGCTAGACCTTATAAAAAAAGATGATTACGTACTGGTATTCAATTATCCAGTGCTTTATAGCGGTATAGCCACTATCGTTCTAATAAAGAAAACTGGACGTTTTTATATGTCGGAGATTTCCTATTCTGAGGCATTGAACATGCAGAATGTAGCCATTGAAGGGGGTAGATTTGTTATTAATTAATAAGTGTCATCAATTTTATTTAAAAATAGAATAATTACAGGTGGTAATTTTTATTCAGATTGAGGCATAAGAAAAGCGAGCGACGGGAGTTTGTAATTTACAAATGACCAAGCAAGGCTTTTCTTATAACAAAAATATGGGTAAAAAGAATCCCTAGAATTTAGTGTTTGAAGTGACGCATCCCTGTCAGCACCATAGCAATGCCGTGTTCGTTAGCTGCTTCAATCACTTCATTATCACGCATCGAACCCCCCGGTTGAATGATAGCCTTAATGCCAGCTTGTGCTGCCGCATCAATGCCATCACGGAATGGGAAGAAGGCATCTGATGCCATTACCGAACCTTCAACTACCAAACCTTCATCAGCGGCTTTAATACCGGCAATTTTGGCAGAATAAACACGTGACATTTGGCCAGCGCCAACACCAATCGTCATTTCATTTTTCACATAAACAATGGCATTTGATTTAACCGTTTTAGCCACTTTCCAAGCGAATAACAAATCTTTAATTTGTTCAGCCGTAGGCTGGATTTCGCTGACGCATTTAATGTCGTCTTCAGTGATAACGCCTAGGTCTTTGTCTTGTACTAGTAGTCCACCAGTAACACGCTTAAAGTCAAGTGATGGTTGCGCAGTGCTAAGATCGCCACATTCTAATGCGCGAACATTTTGTTTGGCTGATAGCACTTCTTTAGCATCATCATCAACACTCGGTGCGATGATCACTTCTACGAATTGCTTATCAATAATATCTTGAGCGGTGTCTTTGTCTAATGGGCGATTAAAAGCGATAATGCCACCAAATGCTGAGGTTGGATCAGTTTTAAAGGCATCTAAATAAGCGTTGTGAATGTTGTCTCTGACGGCAACACCACAAGGGTTAGCATGCTTAACAATCACACAACAAGGCTCATCGAAACTACGTACACATTCTAGTGCGGCATCAGCATCGGCCATATTGTTATATGACATTTCTTTACCTTGGAATTGGGTGGATGATGCCACGCAAGATTCGGCAATATTACTTTCTACATAAAATGCGGCATTTTGATGTGGATTTTCACCATAGCGCATAGACTGCACTTTGTTGAATTGTAAGTTCATGGTGTTAGAAAAGCCATCTTCGCCTTTGCCAAGATAGTTAGCAATGGCGCCGTCATATTGCGCCGTGTGCTCAAAAGTTTTGAGCGCAAGCTTGGTGCGAGTCTCAAGTGTGGTGTCGCCATTAGCGTTGATTTCATCAACCACTGTTTGGTAATCTGATGCATCTACCACAACGGTTACTGAGGCGTGGTTTTTAGCACTGGATCTTAGCATTGCTGGGCCACCGATATCGATATTTTCAATTGCATCTTCAAGCGTGCAATCAGGGTTAGCAATGGTTGCTTGGAAAGGGTAGAGATTAACCACAACTAAATCAATAGGGTTGATGTCGTTATCAGCCATTACACCTTCATCAAGTCCACGACGAGCTAAAATGCCACCGTGAATTTTAGGATTAAGGGTTTTAACACGGCCCGCCATCATTTCAGGAAAACCGGTGTAATCCGATACTTCAATTACTGGAATGCCATTATCAGCTAAAAGCTTAGCTGTGCCACCGGTTGAAAGGATTTCAATATTTTTGCTTGCTAAAGTTTGGGCAAGTTCAAGAATGCCTGTTTTGTCAGAAACACTGATTAGGGCGCGTTGTATAGCCATTTTATTCCTTTGAGATTTGGTGAAAAACTAAAGAAAATATTATAGCTTATACAGCTCAATTTTTTTCTTTAAAGTGCCACGATTCATGCCTAAGATTCTCGCTGCTTCACTTTGATTTTGTTCGACAGCATCTAATACAAATTTAATAGTAACTGATTCAGTTTCTTGCATGACCATTTTAAATACACCATTTGCTGACTCGCCATTCAACTGCTCAAAGTAGCGCTCAAGTTTTGCATTAATACAAGCGGGTAAATCAATTGGGTTCATAGTTGGTGTAAATAGTTCTCAAGTAGTTGGTATTGCAATTTGTGGTCAGTAATTTTGTTGACTTTTTTCCAGAAGGTTTGAGCATTTTTTTCGTCAAGGTGAGTAGCATACCAAAAAATATGCTTTCTGGATAACTGAGTGCCTAATTTTTTGCCATAAAATTGATGAATTTGTTTAATATGATTCAAAATCATTTGTTTTTTTTCTTCAAGTGGAGTATTTAAGGCTTTGTTGCCCGTTTTTAGGTAATGGTTAATTTCATGAATAATCCATGGATTTCCTTGAGTGGCTCTACCGACCATCACCCCATTTGCACCCGTGTATTGTAAAACTGATTGCGCTTTTTTAGCCGAGGTAATATCACCATTGGCGATCACTGGAATGCTAACCTGATTAACAACATTTTTAATGGTGTCGTACTCGGCACTGCCATTGTATTTGTCTTCGCGTGTTCGGCCATGAACGCTGAGCATTTGGATGCCTACGTCTTCAGCGATTTTAGCAATGGTTGGGGCATTCTTATTGCTGACGTTCCAGCCCGTTCGCATTTTTAAAGTTACGGGTATATCCACCGCATTGACTACCGCCGTGAGAATGTTTTTAACCAAGACTTCGTCTTGCATGAGTGCAGATCCTGCGGCTTTATTGCAGACTTTCTTGGCAGGACAACCCATGTTAATGTCGACAATATTAGCGCCAAATGTCAGCGCTTGCTGCGCTGAATAAGCTAATTCATCGGCTTGGGAGCCGGCGATTTGAATACTGATGGGTGCTGGCTCGCCAGAGAAATCGAGACGATGTTTGGATTTATTTGTTCCTAATAGATGTTTTTGAATAACCACCATTTCAGAGGTGGTGAGTGCCGCACCTTGCGCACGACAAATAGCGCGAAAGGGCTTGTCACTGGTGCCTGCCATCGGGGCGAGAAATACCTGAGATTTTAATTGGTAATCACCAATTTGAATGGACACAGGCTAATCCTTAATTACTTTTTTGGTTTTTTCCAATAGGCGTTTTTGCTTGAGTTTGGACAAATAATCAACAAACAAAATTCCTTTTAAATGGTCTAGCTCATGCTGAATACATACAGCAAGTAAGTTGCTTGCGTGCAATGTAAATGATTCACCTTGTTCGTTTAATGCTTCAATTGTAATTTGGTTAGAACGTTCAACTTCTGCCTGAAAACCAGGTACTGACAAACAGCCCTCAATGTGTTTTTCATGGCCACTTATTGTTGTGATCTTCGGATTAATAAAACATAAGGGGTGATGTTGTATGTTGGTTTCTTTATCCGAATCATTTTTTCTATTTTTCAGTAGCAACTCATAATCATCTTGCGAGTCTGGTACGTCCATTACCACTATTTGTAGATGCTGATTTATTTGGGTGGCCGCTAAGCCAATACCATCTTCAGCGTACATGGTCTCAAACATGTTCTTAACCAGTATTCTAGTTTTATCATTCACCGCATCAACCTCTTTAGCTTTAGTGCGTAGGCGAGGATCAGGGTAGTGAAGAATAGGTAGAATCATGATTTTTGTATAATGGTATCAGTCGGTTGATCGGTCTTCTCAGGGTAATCTTCATTGTAATGCAAACCACGACTCTCGGTTCTGGTAATTGCTGACTGAACAATAATTTGTGCAATTTTAACTAGGTTTCTAAGTTCGATTAAATCATTTGAAATCAAGTAAAGTCGGTAGTATTCATTGACCTCACTTTGAATTTGAGTGAGCTTTAGTTGGGCATAATGAAGGCGTTTGTTGCTACGCACAATGCCAACAAAGTTCCACATAATGCGTCGAATTTCATCCCATAGGTGAGATACCACTACTTTTTCTTGCGAAGGTGTGACTCGAGATGCATCCCAATTGTCAAACTTTGGTTGTGCTTCATTAAAGGTTTGAAGATTAATGTGTTTGGCACAAGATTTGGCAAAAACAATGCATTCTAGCAAGGAATTGCTGGCCATGCGATTGGCACCATGCACACCGGTGTGCGCCGCTTCTCCAATCGCGTATAGATTGGTAATGTTGCTTTGCGCGTCTAAATTGGTTTGGATGCCACCACACGTATAATGGGCAGCCGGTACAACAGGAATAGGGTCTTTTGAGATATCAATGCCAAATGAGATGCATTTTTTGTAAATGGTGGGAAAATGTTCTTGTAACCATGATTTGTCCTTAAAAGAGATGTCAAGATAAACACAGTCAAAGCCGTTGGTTTTCATCTCAAAGTCAATGGCTCTAGCAACAACGTCTCGAGGTGCAAGTTCGGCTCGATCATCGTATTTGCGCATGAATGCATCGCCGTTTGGCAGTATGAGTTTGCCACCTTCGCCACGCAACGCTTCGGAAATTAAGAAAGATTTGGCATGTGGGTGATACAGGCAAGTGGGGTGGAATTGAGTAAATTCCATATTAACAATATCGCACCCAGACCTATAGGCCATGGCTATGCCGTCACCCGTCGAAGTGTCTGGGTTTGAAGTATATAAATAGGCTTTAGATGCGCCGCCAGTGGCAATGATGGTTTTATGAGTAATGAAACTTTCTACTGTATTTGTGCTTTTATTCAAAATATAAGCACCGTAACAATTTGAGTTTTTAGTGAGTAAATCGATGGCAATGTGGCTTTCAAATAAAGTGATGTTTTTTTTATTTTTAACATTGCTCAATAAATTGGTTTGGATGGATTCTCCGGTTTTATCAGCAACGTGTGCTACACGTCTAGCACTGTGTCCACCTTCGGTAGTAAGGTGATACTGATCAGCTTTACGCGTGAAATGAACACCTGATTCTTCTAAAGAGGCGATCGCATCGGGTGCCTGCTCAACCATAAATCGGACGGCTGATTCATCTCCCAAGCCGGCAGCCGTTTCGAGTGTATCTTTGATGTGTGCGTCAAAGTTGTCGTCGGTATCTAATACGGCTGATATGCCACCTTGAGCGTAGTAGGAGCTGCCTTCGAGAATTTTGTCTTTGGCAATCAGTGCAATGGATAAATCATCGGATAATTGTAAGGCACTCATTAGCCCAGCACTACCAGTGCCAATAATAAGAACATCAAATTGGTGCTGTTTTGACATGGATAAAACGACTAAGCTTTTTTGATTTTTGGCTTCACCATCAGTATTAATTTTGGCAACAAAGTCAGATTGGCCAGTAGAGCACTGAGCATGGCAATAGCAGTAAACACGCCAAAATAGATGCTGGGTATAAAGTTAGACAATGCCAAAATTAAAAATCCTAATGTGACTGTGATGGAGGTGTAGAACATGGCTAAACCAATACTAGCATGGGAACGATACATGGTGGCTAAGTAGTCGCCATCTTTTTGGAATTCTGCGCTAAAGCGATGAATGTAATGAATGGCGTTATCCACGCCAATACCAATAGCAATTGCAGAAATGGTAATAGTCATTAGGTCTAGCGGAATGTTCAACAAGCCCATAATGCCAAGAATAAACATGGATGGCAGTGTGTTAGGGATCAGTGCAAGAATGGACAGGGCAATGGATTTAAACACGAATAAAAACATCACAAAAATCATGGAAAAAACCACAGCAATGGTTTTAACTTGAGAGTCGAACAGGCTTTGTAGCATGTTGTTGTACAGCACCAGCATGCCAGTTAGGTGGAAACTGCCTTTTCTAAAGCCTAAATCTTTTTCTATGTAAGTCTCGATTTTGTCGATCAACTCACCACGTTTGAGTTCTTTATTGGTTTCGCGAATACGAATCACCATGCGTAGCTGACCGTTATCTTCAGACAGGTACGGGTACAACACGTGTTTTTTGGCACTTTCTGGTATTTGTCCTCTAACGATGTTTAAGAAAAACCCATTCAGAGCTTGGTTATCATTTGCTTGCGTGAGGATCTGCATTAAAGTGTCAATGGAAAGCACCTTCCCTGTTTCATCTAAGCCATCTAGATATTGATGAACTGTGTGTATGTCTGCGCGTAAGTCTTCATCAAACCAGTAGTCTTCTGCCAAGTCATCAAAAATGATCTCAAGCGGAATGGTGCCACCGAGTTTTTTATCAATCAGTGTTAGTCCTTGATTGATTTCAGTGCTTTCTTTAAAGTAATCAATAAAACGATTCTCAACACTAAGCTTGTTAATGCCAAACCCTGCGGCACCAATAAATAACACCAGTACTACTAAAAGATGATTGCCAAACTTTTCAGTAAATTTAGCCAAGCCATGGGTAACGCTCAATTCTGTTTTGTGTTTTTGAATTTTTGCCTTTGGCATTAAGCTCATTATCATAGGAAAAGCTAAAAACGATAGAACCAGTGCGATGGTGACACCGATGGACATCATCCAGCCAAAATCAATAACGGGGCGAATACCACTAATGAGAAGTGATCCGAAAGCAGCAAATGTAGTGAGCGTGGTAAACAAACAAGGTTTGAACATTTGCTCCAACGTTTTTTTAATCAGTTGTTGTGCGTCCAGCTCTGGTTTATCTTGTGCTAATTCTCGATAGCGTACTACCAAATGAATGGTGACCGATAAGGTCATTACCAACAGTAACGAAAAGAAATTAGAAGAGATAACCGTGACCTTCCAACCTAAAAATGCTAAGATTCCAGTCATGATTAGAGCGCCGGTAATACTGATTCCAATTGGCATTAATACCCAGCGAACCCCTTTAAAAATAACAGCAAGAATAAGTGTCATTAATCCGATAACGGCCAAACTGAAAATGATTAAATCACTGCCAATGTAAGCAACGATATCGGTGGTAATCATTGGTAGTCCACCTAAGAATAGGCTTGCTTTGTCACGATATTGGTCAATGGTAGAACGAATTTTAGCAATGGTTTGTGCTTGTTGATCGCTTTGTGTGGTGGCGTTTTTTAAAACCTGCTTTTCAATGCTTTTAAGTTTGGTTAAATCATTTTTTGAAAGTTGATTACTGACTCTTAGAGGGCGCATTTTGTCGCGTTGTTGACGAAGCTCGTCAAATCTTTTGTTGCTTTTCAGAGACACTAAAATAGCGGTGGTTTTACCGTCACTACTGACTAAATTATTGGCGTACAAAGGCGAGGTTTTGAACTCTTTACTGGCAAGAGCTAGATTGGCATTGCCGTTGTCAATGTTAATATTCTCATCGGCTAAATCCACCAAAGAAAGCGGTGGCGATCGAAACAAAGGTACATCTAGAATTGTGGTGACTGATTTAACCTGATCAATTTTTCTCAGATCTTTTCTTAAGTTTTTTAGGTGAGAAAGTTGTTCCGGATTCAGTAAATTACCTTGAACTTGATAGCTGATTACTAAAGAATCATCAGAGCCGTAATCTTTTTTAATGCTTTGATAATAGCGCAGATTGGTATCGCCTTCTAATACCAATGAGTCTGAAGAGGCATCGAGTTGAAAATCGGGAATTTGGGCAATGAAAAAACCAGCAATAATAACCAGTAAAGTGAGCCCTAATGCGGATTTTTTTAGTACTAAATTGTAAAAACTGTTCATGCGTTTATTTAAAATTCAAAACTAGCATTGGATTCTAACCCTTGCATAGTGTCAAGGCGAGTTTCAAACAGTGATTTGGTTTCCCATTTGTGCTCACTGAGACGGGTGATGAGTTTCGCACTCATGTTTTTGCCTTTTCCTTCAACCACAAAGATTCGACCGCCTACGTTAAGCAAGTGAAAATAGCGACCCGTGATTTTTGGTACAGCACTACTAACCACAACCACATCGAAAAAATCATTAGAGCTCCAACCTTTTGATGCATCGCCCACTTCTAATTGAGTATTATTAATGTTTAGTGAATTAAGTTTTTCTTGGGCACTGACGCTAAGGTCTTCATCAATTTCAATGCTGGTGATGGATTTGCACAGTTTTGAGATCACGGCTGTTAAATAGCCACTGCCCGTTCCTACCTCTAATACATTCTCATCTTTTTGAATATTAAGCGCGTCTAACAGTCTACCTTCTATTTTTGGTGAAAGCATTTTAGCTCGATTATTCAGGGGGATTTCAATATCAGCAAAAGCTAGATTTTTATATTTTTCAGGTACAAAATCTTCTCTTGGAATGTTCCTAAGAGCGTTATTAGCAATGTAATTCAAACCACCCCAAGGACGAATTTGTTGATCAATTGTATTCTTTCTTGCTTGCGTAATATCCATTTTTATTTTGGTTCCTTATCTTTTCTTTTTTGGCGGTAATAAATCAGTAATCGTGCCTTCAGCCATTTCAGCAGCAAATGCAGTGGTTTCACTTAAAGTTGGGTGGGCGTGAATAGTAAGAGCAATATCAGGTGGGATCCTCTAGAGTCGACCTGCAGGCATGCAAGCTTGAGTATTCTATAGTCTCACCTAAATAGCTTGGCGTAAT
>ENA-OWNG01000007-OWNG01000007.1-marine-metagenome-genome-assembly--contig:-NODE-7-length-40844-cov-483.085216_pt1 | contig 40844 bp, 41 predicted proteins | sample MGYA00248931_ERZ651152 | MGnify/ENA primary metagenome ERZ651152 (study PRJEB26858, sample SAMN05422230) | marine metagenome | place: Canada:British Columbia, Canada | study: EMG produced TPA metagenomics...
TGTAAAACGACGGCCAGTGAATTGTAATACGACTCACTATAGGGCGAATTCGAGCTCGGTACCCGGGGATCCCACGCGGCGAACGGGTCACTGACGCGCCCACACTGGAAGTGGTCACCGCGGTGCTTGGCGGGCTGGTAAATAAAGAGATCACCGGGCGGATCAACGCGCTGGGCGGACGCGCCGCGGGCATCACCGGCGCTGACGGCGCGCTTTTACAGGCGTCTGTCCGTGATGACGACATGGGCTTCGTGGGCCAGGTCGGGAATGTTGACATAACAATAATTGCGGCGCTGCTGGAAGCCGGTCTGATGCCGGTGGTGGGTACGCTTGGTCAGCGCCAAGGCGTGGAACCACCGCACCTGCTTAACATCAACGGTGACGTTGTCGCCGGGGAAATCGCGGCGGCCGTCGGCGCGGTAAGGCTGGTCTTTATGACCGACGTGGCCGGGATATTGGGGAAGGGTGGTAAGCTCTGCGAAAGCCTGACCCCGGAAGCCGCTCAGGCGCTGGTGGATCAGGGGATCGCCGTTGGCGGCATGATCCCCAAGATACGTGCCGGGCTGCGGGCGCTGGCCGCCGGTGCCCGGACGCGCATCATCGACGGCACCGCGCCGCACGCACTGTTACAGGAAATTGACGGGTCGTATCCGGGCACCACGATTGCCCCGGCGGCCAAGGAGTAGACATTGGATCAGTGGCAGGAACTTGAAGCCAAGTATTTCATGCGCACCTTTTCGCGGGTGCCGCTGACCTTCGTGCGTGGTCAGGGGGCTCACCTCTGGGACGCGGACGGTAAAGAATATCTGGATTTCGTCAGCGGTTGGGCCGTTGATTCATTGGGTCACTGCCACCCGGCGGTGGTCAAAGCGGTTCAGGAACAGGTGGCGACGCTGATTCAGACCTCCAACCAGTACTACACGGTGCCTCAGGTGCAGCTCGCCGAGCTGTTGGTTAAAAACAGCGCGCTGGATCGCGTTTTCTTCTGTAATTCCGGCGCCGAGGCCAACGAGGGGGCGGCCAAGCTGGCGCGCCGCTACGGCGAACAATTCTTGAACGGCGCTTACGAAATCGTGACCACGCTCGGCTCGTTCCACGGCCGCACGCTGATGATGGTGGCCGCCACCGGCCAGCAGCGTCACCAGCAACTCTATGCGCCGCTGCCTAACGGATTCGTGAACGTGGCCTTTAACGACATTGACGCGATCCGCGCGGCCACCACCGAACGCACCTGCGCCGTGATGCTGGAACCGATACAGGGCGAGGGCGGCGTCAACGTGCCGGACGCGGGCTATTTGAAGGCGGTCAGGGAGTGGTGTGACGAACGCGGCATTTTGCTGATACTGGATGAGATTCAGACCGGTATCGGGCGCTGCGGCAGCCTCTTCGCCTACCAACAGTTCGGCATCGTGCCGGACATTATCACCCTTGCCAAAGGCATCGCCAGCGGTCTGCCGATCGGGGCCTTTCTGGCCACCGAGCGCGCCTCTGTTTTCCAACCGGGGGAGCACGGCTCCACCTTCGGCGGCAACCCGGTGATGTGCGCCGCGGCTTACGCCACGCTGAGTTATATTTTGGAACAGGGGCTGGTGGCGCATGCCGCCGCGATGGGGGAACGCCTGGTGCGGGGTCTATTGGCGCTCAAGACGAAATACCCGGTGGTCGGCGAGGTGCGCGGCCGTGGGTTGCTGCTGGCCGTGGAGTTTGACCGGGAAATCGGTCAGGATATGCTCGACGGCTGCCTGACCGCGGGCCTGCTGGTGAACCGCGTCAAACCGAACGCGATCCGCCTGATGCCGCCGCTTAACGTGACCCCTGAAGAGGTCGACGCGGGCCTGGCGATTCTTGACCGGGTGTTGGCGGAGACCACACTATGATCGGCTCCCGCGCCTTTACCGGGCTGGGGCGCGGCGGCAGGGCCACGCTCTCCGCGCTGGCTTTTGGCCTGATCTTCGTATCGCTGGTGGCGCTGGCGCGTCCGGCGGGTGCGCTCTACCGCGTCAACCTGAACCCGGCGACGGATTCCACGGCGCTACCGGTGGTGTCCACCGGTGAGGTTCCGGCGGAGGTGCTGCGGGACGCCCAGCAGTTGGCGCGGGAAGTCTACCGCAACCAGGAGCAGGCCCAGGATTACACCGGACAGCTGCTGGCGCTTTACCAGGCGACTTTGGGACAGCAGGCGCTGCTGGTCTTCAGTCCGGGCGGTTGGGGCACTAAATCCGTGGAACACAGCGCGGGTTGGGACAGCATCGTCCGGGGGCTGGATGATGTGCTGCGGCCAACCGGATTAAACTGGATGGTACTCAATTACCGGCGCACGCCACATGTTTGGTACGCCAAGATCGACGAGGCCTTCGCCCAGGTCAGAAAATACCCCCGCAAGGCGCCGGACCTGGCGCGGCGGCTGGACTTTCTCACCGCGCACCATCCCGGCCTGACCGTGTTTTTGGCTTCGGAAAGTAACGGAACCATGTTTAATGACCGCGTGATGCAGATGGTAAATAACCGGGAGCGCGTCTATAACATCGCCACCGGGCCGCCGTTCTACTACACGATGCGCCATCTGGAGCATACGCTGGTGCTCAATGATAACGGCGAGGTGCCGGACGCCTTCAGCCAGGGGCACATGGGCACCATTCTACGCAGTAATTTCATGGCGCTCTTTAGGTTGGATGGGCAGGATCGGCCGCGCGGTGACGTGATGGGGCGCATCCGCGCGCCGGGTCATTACTACGGGTGGGACCGTCCCCGGGTGGCTGCCGACATCACCGGTTTTGTAACCGGGATTCTGACCCCCTGAAGCAGCTTGGAACGTGTCTGATTTTATGATAATGTAGTTCTGTGGATATGGAGGCAATGAAGTGAGCGGTAAAATTGTTTTGGCATACAGCGGCGGGCTGGATACGTCCGTGGCGGTGCAGTACCTGACGCGGGAGTATGGCTATGACGTGGTCACCTGTACTGTTGACGTGGGGAATGAGAAGGATTTCACGGTGATCCGTGACAAGGCGCTCAAGGTTGGCGCGGAGAAGGCGATCGTGATCGACGCCAAGGAAACGCTGGTTAACGACTATATCTTCCCGGCGCTCCGGGCGAACGCGCTCTACGAGGGGAAGTACCCGCTGGCGACCGCGCTGACACGCCCGCTGATCGCCAAACTACTGGTGGACACGGCGCACCAGGAAAACGCGGTGGCGGTGGCCCACGGCTGCACCGGTAAGGGTAACGATCAGGTGCGCATCGAGGTTGGCGTCAACACGCTGGGGCCGGAACTGATGGTGATCGCCCCGGCACGCGAGTGGGGCATGACGCGCGAGGAACTCATCGACTACGCCGACCAGCGCGGCATCCCGGTGCCGGTGACCAAGAAGAGCATTTACTCGATCGATGAGAGCCTCTGGGGGCGCGCCATCGAGTGCGGCATTCTGGAAGATCCCTGGGCGGAACCGCCCGAGGACGCATTTAAATGGACGGTCTCCGTGGACGCCGCGCCGGACAAGGCCGAATACCTGGAGATCGGGTTTTACGAGGGCACCCCGATCACCCTGAACGGTGAGGAACTTGGCGGTGTGACCCTGATCGACCGGGCCAATGAACTCGCTGGTCGCCACGGCGTGGGCCGCATCGACATGATCGAAGACCGGCGCGTCGGTATCAAGTCCCGCGAGGTCTACGAGGCCCCGGCGGCGCTGCTGCTGACCGCCGCCCATCAGGGGTTGGAATCACTGGTGATGTCACGGGAGCAAATCCGCTTCGGCCAGATCGTCAGCCAGGAATACGCCAATCTGGTCTATGACGGCCTCTGGTTCGGTGGCCTGCACCGTGACCTGACCGCTTACATCAACAGCAGCCAGCGCTACGTCAGCGGGCTGGTGCGCGTCAAGCTGCACAAGGGGAACGCCACCGTGGTGGGTCTGAAGTCTCCGTTCTCGCTTTACGATTACGGTCTGGCAACCTATGACAAGAACGACAGTTTCGACCAGAGCCACGCCGCCGGTTTCATCCACCTCTGGGGTCTCGGCGCCAAAGTCCAGGGGCGCGTCCAGAAAGAGCGCGATTCGGCTTAAAGGAGACGGGAATGAGCGATATCCGCGGGCGTTTCAGTAAGGCCGCCGCCGCCGAGGTCAACGCCTACACGGCCTCGGTGTCCTATGACCGGCGTCTCTACCGGCAGGACATTATCGGTTCGCTGGCCCACGCCAGGATGCTGGAGCAAATCGGCGTGCTCACTGTTGACGAGTCACAATTAATCATGGGTGGCCTGATCGCCATCGGCGAAGAGATCGCGCGCGGTCTCTTCGAGTGGCGTGACGAGTACGAAGATGTGCACATGAACATCGAGACCGCCCTTAAGGACAAGATCGGTGACCTGGCGGGCAAACTGCACACCGGGCGTTCGCGGAACGACCAGGTGGCCACCGACCTGCGCCTTTACGTTAAAGACATCTGCGCTGAGACGATCGACGCGCTGCGCGGGTTCCAGACGGCGCTGGTGGTCCAGGCGGCCGCCAACCGTAAGACGTTATTGCCCGGTTACACCCATTTACAGCCGGGGCAGCCGGTGCTGCTGGCGCATCATTTACTGGCTTATTTCGAGATGCTGGAGCGTGATGTGGCGCGCTTTCAGGATGTCTCCCGCCGCGCTGACGTGCTGCCCCTGGGCAGCGGCGCGCTGGCCGGGGTGCCCTACCCGGTAGACCGTAAGGCCCTGGCCGGGGAACTCGGTTTCGCCGCCGTCAGCGCCAACAGCATGGACGCGGTCAGTGACCGTGATTTCGTGGTGGACTACGTCTCCGCGGCGGCGCTCTGCATGGCGCACATTTCGCGTTTTGCGGAGGAGGCGGTGATCTGGTCAACGGCGGAGTTTAGCTTCGTTGAGATCGACGATGCTTATGCCACCGGCTCCTCGCTGATGCCGCAGAAGAAGAACCCGGACATCGCGGAATTGGCACGCGGGCGCACCGGGCGCGTCTACGGCCACCTGATGGGTCTCCTGACCGTGATCAAAGGGCTGCCGCTGACCTATAACCGTGACCTTCAGGAAGATAAGGAACCGCTCTTCGATAGCGTCGATACGCTGCTCACCACGCTCAAGGTGACGGCGGGGATGACGAATTCTCTGAAATACAACCGGCCCAACATGGCGCGTGCGGTGGCCCGCGGCTACCTGCTGGCGACCGATCTGGCGGACTACCTGGTGGCCAAAGGAATACCCTTCCGTGAGGCGCACGAGGTAGTGGGTAAGCTGGTGAATTACGTGGTGAGCAAGGGGAAGACGCTGCCGGAGATCAGCCTGGCGGACTACCGGAAATTCTCCGGGCTCTTCGAGGAAGATGTTTACCGGCTTGACGCGGCGTCATCGATCGCGGCGCGTAACGTCATCGGCGGCACGGCTCCGGGGCAGGTGAGCCAGGCGCTCGGACGGGCCCGGCGGGTACTCAGGAAAGCGGCACGGGAGGCGGCGAATTAAGCCGTGCTCAGGCGATCTTGGGGGTCTTCTTGGTGGTCCGCAGACAGCGCGTGCAGAGGCTCATTTTCTTCGGCTTGTTGTCCACGTAAATGGTCGCCCGGTGGATGTTAGGCATCCAGCGCCGGTTGGTGTGGTGCATTGAGTGGCTTACGTTATGACCGAACTGCGGGGTCTTCCCACACATTTCACACTTCAAGGTATCGCTCCGTTGACTATATTAAAGGGATATTGTAATATGGCTCAGCTATAGGGCTTTACAGATTAAATGCTACCACAGGCACCCATTAATTGGCAAGAAGTGGAGCTTGGCATAGATTTTACGAGATAGGATTTTGTACGTGCAGAAAGAAAAACTCAGCGGGCATGACCTGCGTGATATGTTCGCGGCGGCCACTGCCTGGCTGGAAAAAAGCGCCCCGGAAGTAGATGCTCTGAATGTCTTTCCCGTGCCGGATGGTGACACCGGCACCAACATGCTGCTCACCATGCGTAGCTGTATGGAAGAAGCCTACCGCGCCCCGGATCACAGCGCCTCCGGCGTTGCCGATCACATGGCCAAGGGGGCTTTGATCGGTGCCCGCGGTAACAGTGGCGTGATCCTTTCCCAGATTTACCGTGGGCTGGCCAAGGGCCTCGCCGGTAAGGACGAGGTGATGCCGGAAGACCTGGTTATCGCGCTGGAACAGGCGGCAGTGACCGCGCGGCAGGGGATGACCAATCCGGTGGAGGGCACCATCCTCACCGTCGCCCGTGAAGCTGCTGAAGCCGGGCGCGCCGCGATCGCGGAAACCACCAATCTGGTGGAACTGATGACGCGCATTGTGGAGGGCGCCGCCGTTTCGGTGGCCAACACCCCGAATCTGCTGGCCGTACTCCGTGACGCCGGTGTGGTGGACGCCGGCGGACAGGGTTACTACGTACTGCTGGACGGCTCCCTGCGTTTCCTCAAAGGCGAGCGTGACGCCTTGCAGACCGAAAAGCCCCAGATCATCCTCAGTAACATCACCGAGGGCGGGCCGCCGCCGATCATCGACGACCACAGTCAGGAAGAGGCTTACGGTTATTGCACCAACTTCGTTTTGAAATCCGACAAGCTGGACCCGGATAAACTGCGGGCCAAGCTGGAGAAGCGCGGCAAATCCCTGATTCTGGTCGGTGACGAGAATCAGGTGCGGGTGCACATCCACTCGCTGGACCCAGGCAGCCTGCTGCATTTTGTGATCAAGTTCGGCACGCTGCATCAGATCAAGATCGAGAACATGGACGAGCAGCACGCGGACTTCGTGGAAATGCAGAAGCAGAAGATGCCGGTGGGGGACATCGGTATTGTGGCGGTGGTGCCCGGAGACGGCCTGGCCGAGGTCTTCACCAGTCTGGGCGTTAACGCGGTGGTGGCCGGCGGCCAGTCAATGAACCCCTCCACTCGGGACATCCTTCAAGCGGTGGAGAAACTGGACTGCGTCAGCGCCATCATTCTGCCCAACAACAAGAACATCATCGCCACCGCGGAGCAGGTGAAATCACTGACCTCGAAGCGTATCGCGGTGGTGCCCAGCCGCACCATCCCGCAGGGCATCTCGGCGCTCCTGGGCTTTGACTATGAAGCCAATCTGGACGGGAATTTCAGCCTGATGTGCGATAACATCGCCCAGGTCAAGACGATTGAGGTCACCCGCGCCGTGCGCTCCACCAAGATACACGAATTTGAAATCAAGAAGAAGCAGCCGATTGGCTTCCTTGACGGCGATCTGGTGGCCGTCGGTGATGAGGTTAATCAGGTGCTGGCCCAGTCACTGGAAAAGCTCAATTTGGATGATTACAGCGTGGTGACGCTGTATTACGGCAAGGATGCCGCACCGGAAATGCCCGAACAGGCCGCCGCCGCGATCAGGGGCGGCCACCCCGCGATTGAGGTCGAAGTTGTCAGCGGGGGGCAGCCGCACTATGACTATATTGTATCTGTGGAGTGAATTGTGACTGTAAAAATTATTACCGACAGCCTGAGTGACATTACCGGCCCGATGATCGACGAACTGGGCATCAGCGTGGTGCCCGTCTACGTGCGTTTCGGTGAGGAAATCTACAAGGATCGAGTGGAGATTACCACCGACGAGTTTTACCGGCGGTTGGTGAGTTCGGACGTGCTGCCGACTACCACCCAGCCGACGCCGAATGACTTCGCCGAGGCTTACGAAGCCGCCGCCAAGGACGCCGACGAACTGCTGGTGGTGACCCTTTCCAGCAACCTTTCCGGCACCTACCAGTCCGCCATACACGCGCGGGATATGATGGCCAGTGACAAGCTGCGCATCGAAGTGATCGACTCCCGGCAGGTGGTGATGGCGCTGGGCCTGGTGGTGATCAGTGCCGTGAACGCGGTGAAACAGGGTGCCGGGCTGGACGAGGCGGCGGCGCTGGTGCGTTCCGCATCTCAGCGCTCCAATGTTTTCATGGCCTTCGACACCCTGAAGTATCTGGTTAAGGGCGGGCGTATCGGCAAGGCCCAGGGTTTCGTCGGTTCGCTGCTTTCGGTGACCCCGATCCTGACCGTGAAAGAGGGCGTCGTGCATCCGGGGACGCGGGTGCGCACGGTGCAGGCGGGGATGGACTATTTCTACAACTACCTGGCGAAAATACCCAAGATCGAGGGGCTGGCGGTAGAGCACGCCACCACGCCGGAACTGGCCGACAAGTTGGCAGACCGGCTGGGCGACCTTTATCCGCGGGAGAAGATCATCCAGTCCACGGTGAGTCCGGTGATCGGCACCTATGCCGGGCCGCACGTGCTCTCAATCAGCGTCCTCGCGGCCGAGTAATGACCGTTCGGATCGTCACTGACAGCACCGTTGACATCAGCCTGGAGCAGGCCGCTCAACTGGGTGTCACCATCGTGCCCGTTTACGTTCGCTTCGGGGACGAGGTGCTGCGTGACCTTTACGACATCAACAACGCTGAATTTTACCGGCGTCTGGAGACCAGTGGCATCCACCCAACATCCTCACAACCGGCGCCCGGCGACTTTGCGAAGGTGTACCAGGAACTTTCCAAAGACGCCGATGAGATTCTCTCCATCCACCTGACCTCCAAGTTGAGCGGCACCTATAACGCCGCGCTTCAGGGGCGTGAGGTCGCGGAGAGTCAGGCCCGTATCGAGATCATCGATACGTTTTCACTGTCTATGGCGGTGGGGATGGCGGTGATGTCCGCCGCCAAATTGGCCGCCGCCGGTGAGAGCCTGGACAACATCATTCAGGACGTGCGGGAGAAGATCGCGGCGACGCGTATCTTCGGTATTTTTGATACGATCAGGCACCTGCAACGCGGCGGGCGCGTCGGTCAGGCGGTGCTCAGACTTGGCAGTTTACTTAACATAAAGCCGCTTTTGGAAGTGCGCGACGGGGTGCTGGCGCCGGTTGGCGCGGTGCGCGTGCGCGAACATGGGATAACCAAGCTGAAGCAGTTTTTGCAGCGGGCGGTGAACCCAGTTGAACTGGCGGTGGTCTATAACACCTTCGCAGACGAGGCGAATGCCTTTCGGGATTACGCCGCCGAAACCACCGGCTGTCCGGTGCATCTGGCGCAGTTAGGCCCGGCGCTGGGGGTGCACAGCGGCCCCGGGACGCTCTTGCTGGCGGTGCGGGACAGCCTCGCGGAACCGGCGGGGCGTTAAAATCGTCGCTCATGGAACGTGTGCCGGATGAAGCCCGCCGATAACTCCAGAGACATCACCTCCCCCGGCTCTGAAAAGGGCGGCACGCTGTCTTTCGACGCCCTGCGCAGGGTGCTCGATCTGGAATGCAGCCGGGACTTTCATGACGCCGCCGTGGTCGGCGGTCTGGATCGTTTCCTGGCCAACTGGGCCACCCAGGCGGCGCGGCGCGGCGGTCCGGATATGATCAAAGACCTCCAGCGTCTGCACCTGCTGAACTCGCGTTATGCCCTGATGGAACCGGAACAGCGCGAGGCGTGGGTCAAACAGGTGCTGGAATTCCTCGACGGGCTTCAGGGCGTGAAGCCGAAACCGACGGTCTGCCGCCCTCCAAAGGCCGCCAAACCCGCTGCCCCGCCGCCGCCCGGCATCAGCCTGGAATCCCCGGTGACCGTGCTGCGCGGCATCAGTGCCAGCCTGGCCGAGAAATTCGCCAAGTTTGGCGTGGTGACCCTGCGGGACATGCTCTATTTCTTCCCCAACCGGCACCTGGACTACAGCCAGCGCAAGTACGTCAGCGAACTGGAAGTGGGCCGTGACGAGACGATCATCGCCAATATCTGGCAGACTTCCAAAGTAAATATCGGCGGGCGGCCCTCCACCGAGGCCATCGTCGGTGACGAAAAGGGTAACATCCGCATCGTCTGGTTCAACAATCCCTACCTCGCCAAGACCCTCAAGACGAATACCCGCATCGTGGTCAGCGGCCGCGTCAACGCCTTCCACGGACGGCTTCAGTTTGAGTCTCCGGAGTGGGAGGTCTTTCTGGAAGGCGAGTTGGTGCACACCGGACGGCTGGTGCCGATCTACCCGCTGACCCAGGGCCTCCGGCAGCGGCAGGTGCGTAAACTGATGCAGGAATTGGTACTTGGTTTCGCGGACCGGGTGCCCGAATTCCTGCCGCCGACGCTGCGGCGTCGCCTCAAGCTGATGGGTGTTGGTGAGGCGATCCGTCAGGCGCACTATCCGGATGACGCGGCGCATAAGGCGCGGGCACGGCGGCGGCTGGCCTTTGACGAACTATTTATTTTGCAGCTCGGCGTGCAGGCGCGCAAGCAGGAATGGCAGCGCGGGGCGCCGGCCAGCGCGGTGCCGGATAACGCGGCACTACTGGAACGTTTCGCCGGGTCGCTGCCATATGAATTGACCGGAGCCCAACAGCGCGCGCTGGCTGACGTACTGCGCGATCTGGGCACCCCCGTGCCGATGTCACGGCTGCTTCAGGGCGACGTCGGCAGCGGTAAGACGGTGGTCGCCGCCGCCGCTATGCTGCAGACCGTGGCGGCGGGTTATCAGGCGGCGATCATGGCCCCCACCGAGATCCTCGCCGAACAGCATTTCCGCGGCATCGGCGGGCTTTACGCCGGGGCGTCCACCGAGGTTGAGACCGATGATCCTTACGTGCGCCAGTTTGACGGCCTGTTGGAGCGTCCGCTGCGCCTGGGGCTGCTCACCGGAGGCGTCCCCGCCGCGGCCAAACGGCAGTTGCAGCAACGTATCGGCGCCGGTGAGATAGACATTGTGGTGGGCACCCACACCCTGATCCAGAGCCAGGTCACTTTTTCGAAACTAAGCCTGACGGTGATCGATGAGCAGCACCGTTTCGGTGTTGAGCAGCGCGCCGCGCTACGCGATAAGGGTACCAGTCCGCACCTGCTGGTGATGACGGCGACGCCGATACCGCGTACCTTGGCTCTGACCCTCTACGGTGACCTGGACCTCTCCGTGATCGATGAGATGCCGCCGGGGCGTGAGGAGATCAAGACCAAATGGTTCGGCCCGGAGGACATGCCGCGGGTCTACAAGTTCATCCGCCGTCAGGTGGTGGCGGGGCACCAGGCATTCGTGATCTGCCCGCTGGTGGAGGAGTCCGAGGCGGTGGCCGCGCGTGCCGCCACCGCGGAGTACGAGCGCCTCTCCAGTCAAGTCTTCTCTGATCTTAATATGGCGCTCCTGCACGGACGCATGGCGGCCAAGGCCAAGGATGAGGTGATGCGCGGTTTCCACGCCGGGAAGACGGATATTTTGGTATCCACGGCGGTGGTCGAGGTGGGTATCGACGTGCCCAACGCCACCGTGATGATGGTGGAGAGCGCGGACCGTTTCGGCCTTTCGCAGCTGCACCAGTTCCGTGGTCGTGTCGGGCGTGGTGAGGCGCAGAGCTACTGCATGCTGATTACCGCCAATGTGTCCGAGGTGGCGCGTCAGCGGCTGGATGTGATCGAGAAGACGCAGGACGGTTTTAAGCTGGCCGAGGCGGACCTGGAAATGCGCGGCCCCGGTGAGTTTTTTGGCACCCGTCAGAGTGGTATACCGGACCTGCGTATGGCGCGGCTTTCTGACGTGGGCCTGCTGGAAACGGCGCGTGCCGAGGCGGAACAGCTATTCGCCGCTGACCCGGGCCTGACGACGCCGGAGCACAGTCTGTTGGCCGCCGAGGTGGCGCGGGTCTGGCAGCGGCGTGGGGAGACCGGGGAGTCCAGCTAGTTTTCTTTCCCACCCGCCCACCCATTATTTGTTAAGGGGCTGACGCCCCTTGAACCCCGCTTCTATACGGACGGGAAGTAGAAGACCAAAAGGGTTTCACCTGTACCTGGTTTTCGGAATGCCAACCACACCTCGCCCGATTATGTCTAAGTCACTCTCCGGCTTGCCTACGCCGCGCATCGGCGAGTATAATGAGACGTTAACGTTTTTGTTCTGGGGTGAATCTCGATGGCAAAGTTTGGTCTGGACAACATTCGCAACGTGGCACTGCTCTCACATTCCGGCTGCGGTAAGACGTCAGTCGCTGAGGCAGTGCTCTTTAATAATAAGGACATCAACCGGCTGGGTAAGGTTGACGAGGGGAATACCGCCTCTGACTTTGACCCGGACGAGACTAAACGTAAGATCAGTATCAACCTGACGGTGCTCAGCACCAAAGCCGGGGAGAACCGGGTCAACCTGATCGACACGCCGGGCTACCCGGACTTCGTGGGCGAGGTGATCGCTTCGATCAGCGTCTGCGAGGGCGCCATCCTGCCGATCTGCGCCGCCTCCGGCGTTGAAGTGGGCACCGAGCAGGTCTGGAAGTCCCTGGAAGAGGCCGAACTGCCGCGCATCGTCTTCATCAACAAGATGGATCGCGAGAACGCGGATTTCGCCAAGGTAGTGGGGCAGATTCGCGAGATGTTCGGCACCAAGTGCGCGCCGATACAGGTCCCCATCGGTTCCCAGTCTGATTTCAAGGGTTACGTCGATATCCTGACCGGCAAGGCCTACACCGGCACCGAAATGGCCGAATCAGCGACGCCCGCGGATCTGGCGGATAGCGTTGCCAGCTATCTGGAACAGCTTACCGAATCCGTTGCGGAGAGCGACGACGCCCTGTTGGAAAAGTACCTTGACGGCCAGCCGCTGACCACGGAAGAGATCGCCGGGGCGCTGAAGACAGCGGTCGGTGAGGGTAAGTTGATCCCGATTACCTGCGGTTCGGCTTTGCAGAACGTGGGTATCCAGGCGCTGGTCGCCGCCGCCATTAGCTATCTGCCGTCACCGCACACCGCCAAGCCGGTGACCGCTGACGGTAAGGAACTTGAGGTTTCCGATGACGGGCCGCTGGCGGCCATCGTCTTCAAGACCGCGGCTGATCCCTACGTTGGTAAACTGACCTATTTCCGTGTTTACCGCGGCACCTTCACCTCCAACTCGCATATCTGGAACCAGAACCGGAGCGCGGAAGAGCGCGTCGGGCAGCTTTTCGTGATTAAGGGGAAGACCCAGGAAGCGGTCGACGCCCTCGGCGCCGGTGACATCGGCGCGGTGGCCAAGCTCAGCGTCACCACCACCGGCGATACCCTTTGCGCCAAGGAAACCCCGGTGACCCTGAAGGCCGCCGTATTCCCCTCGCCGATCTTCTCCCAGGCGGTCTATCCCAAGGGCAAGGCGGATGTCGATAAGATGGGTTCGTCTTTGACGCGCCTGACCGAGGAAGACCCGACCCTACGCGTCACCCGCGACCTGGCCACCGCCGAGACGGTGCTCTCCGGCATGGGGGACACCCAGTTGATGGTTGCCGCCGAGCGCATGCAGCGTAAATTCAGCGTCGGTGTTGACCTGGCGACGCCCAAGGTGCCTTACCGTGAGACGGTCACCATGACCGGTAAGGGCGAGCACAAACACAAGAAACAGAGCGGCGGCCACGGTCAGTACGGCCACGTCCTGCTGGAGATTGAACCTCTGGAACGCGGCGCGGGCGCCCAGTTCGGCGAACGCATCGTCGGCGGTTCGATTCCCAAGAACTACATCCCGGCGGTGGAAAAGGGCGTTAACGAAGCCCTCGCCGAGGGCGTCATTGCCGGTTTCCCGGTGGTCGACGTGAAGGCCGTCTGCTATGACGGCAGTTTCCACCCGGTGGACTCCTCGGAAATCTGCTTTAAGATTGCCGGCAACCAGGCCTTCAAGCGGGGCATGGAAAACGGCAAACCGATCCTTCTGGAGCCGATCATGACCCTTGAGGTGACGGTGCCGGAGGACTTCACCGGCGATATCATCAGTGACCTTAACACCAAGCGCGCCCGCGTTGCCGGGATGAATCCGGGCGGCGGTAAGAACATCATCGAAGCCACGGTGCCCCAGGCCGAGGTGCTGAACTACGCGATCGACTTGAAATCAATCACCCAGGGGCGCGGTACCTTCACCCTGGAGTTTGACCACTTCGAGGAGGCTCCTCAGATGGTGACGCAGAAGATCGTGGCGGAACGCCAGGCCGCCAAAGAAAACTAAAACACGGGTCGGATTGACCCTGAAGCGAGTATTAAAAGGGACCGGCACTGCCGGTTCCTTTTAATTTACAGCGTTTCGATAACTTCGCGGAGTTTGTCCCGCACCTCGGCGGCAACGTCCGCCAGGTTCGGGTTGTCCACCGAGGACATTGACTGTAGCGGGTCCACCGCGGAAACTTCCACTTTGCCCTCGGCGTTCTCCCGCACCACCACGTTACACGGCATCAAAAGGCCGATTTCCGGTTCGGCCAGCAGCGCGCGGTAGGCGAAGGGCGGGTTGCAGGCGCCCAGTATCTGGTAGTTCGGGAAGTCGACATCCAGTTTCTTCTTCAGGGTGGCTCTCACGTCGATCTCGGTAAGCACACCGAAGCCGTACTCCTTGAGCCGCTCGGTGACCTGCGCCACCGCCTGGTCAAAGGGTATCTCAACGGTCTTTTTGAAATAATAACTCATGGTCTTTGCCTCCCGCTTCGGTTAAGACCATCATATCACCGGGCGGCCCCCTTCCCCAAAATCGCCTCCCCCTGGTCCGTCCATATTTTTGCCGGGGCTTCCCCTGCGACCATTTGATACGGGTGTCTGGTGAAACCCTGGGATTCAGGAGTGAAAGAGGCGTAGCCTCTTGGATAGCTATGGGCGGGTGGGTGGGTAGGAAAACCAAAATGGTTTCACCACCTCAACAATGGTAGGGCCTCACAATAAAGCAACCAATCGCCTGAAAGGCGCCCCAGGTGATTGATATTGGCGCCCGGAAAGATTAGAATGTCTCTTGCATCAGGCGTCACAAACGGGGCGGCGCGTCCGCCGAAGGGGGAGACATGTCGAAGTACTTACTGCTTACCACACTCACCGACGAGGGGCGGCGCACCATCAAGGACGACCCTGACCGCCTCTGGGAATTGAATAAAGAAGTTGAGCGCATGGGCGTCAAAATAATGTCCCAGTACGCGCTGCTTGGCCCCTACGATTTCTTCAACCTGATCGAGTGCCCCAACGATGAGATCGCCGCCAGATTGGCGATCACCCTTTCCGCGCGCGGCACGGTGCAGACCGCTACCTTTGCGGCAATGCCGGTGGAAGACCTCATCGCAACCCTGAAAAAATCACCTGACCGGGAACAGTGGTAGCCTTTTAAGCAGCGGCCTGTTCTGCCAGCACGCGTCCGTAGTCCTGGCAGGCTTTGCGGCCCTCGTTGGTGTCAACCTTGGCCTCTTCCAGATGGAACGGCCCCAGGTTGGTCATCTTCATCTTGAAGACGTTCTCCATGGTGTCGAAGATCATCTTCGGGGCGTTGCCGGTGTGGGTGTAGGAACCGAAGGCGCCGCCCATTTTATCTGCCAGCGTTGCCTGGTGCATCAGGAACAGGAAGGTCTTCATCGGTCCGGCCATGTCCAGATGGAATGTCGGTGAGCCCAGTACGTAGCCGTCATAGCCTTCCAGCGCCTGCGCGTCTTTGAGTTCGCTGATGCTGGCGAGTTTGGCCTCGTGCCCGCCGACGCGGACGCCTTCCGCCACGTATTCCGCCATCTCTTTGGTGTGTCCGCTCATACTGAAATATGCCACCAGAATCTTCACGGCCGCCTCCTTGATATCCTTACGGGTTCATTACAGCAAAACAGGGTGGGGTGTGTCAATGACTTCGGTGAAATAGTTCACCCCACCCCTTTGCCTTCCCAGATATTTGATTGCAGCAACGTGGCCAGATTCACATTTTGATTGGTGATCTTGAGCTTATGCCGAATCTTTTCGCGGTGGCGGTTAACGGTGGCCTCGGAAATACCGCGCATCTCCGCGATCTCTTTGGTACGCATCCCGATTCGGATCATGTTGCAGATCGCGGTCTCGGTCGGCGTCATCGATTGGTAAGCGATCGAAAACCGGTTGATGAATGGGGACGTGATTTCCTCAAGATTGGTCTGCAGCATATCAATGTAATTTCGCTGATTGGTCGACAGTTGCGGGACCAGGGCGTGCAGTATCGGTATCAGGATTTTGTCCACGTTAGTCTTAATATCGTAGTAGATCTCCTGCTTCTCATGCTCGATTCTGGAAAGCACCGTGCGCAGGGCGGTATTGGCTTCCTGTAAAGCCTGGCGCTCCAGCATTAACTGACGGTTGGATTCCTGTAATTCCAGGTCAGCGGAAATGCGGGTGGCGATCGTCCCGATGTGTTCGGCCAATCCGTCCAGCAGGGCGCGTTCCTCTTTCAGAAAGGGGCCCTCGTCTGACGGGGGGCATTCCTCCAGGTAGAAGATCGAAATTTCGCCGACCGCCTTGTGGTACATGTAGATTTGGGATGACTGCCGCCAGTCCGTGACCCTGAAGTTAAGGCTCTTGTAAGTCTGGCCGTCGAAGAGAATCCGCGTGCAGGTAACCTCCGGGTATTGCCAGGAATGGGGCAGGAAATCCACCAATTCCTGCAGCAGCGATTCGATTGAGTGCAGATGCCGTTCCGCCAACTGCGAGATACCGTAAAGGCAGTTGAGTTCCTTGATCCGCTCCCGCAGGGCCCGTTCCACCTTGTCCGGAGCCGTTTCGCTGGGAAACGGAATTCGCCACAGCTGGGCCAGGTCTTTGGTGGGAAACGGCAGATTTGGATTTTCCCGGGGCGGTGAAGATTCAGCGCTATCCATTAGCATCTCCGGTAATGTAGGCTATAAATACCTATATAGCATAGGTACTATATAGGTGTTATTTACGTATTACTTTTGTTAATCCTATCAGTTATCTTAATACTAATCAATAGTTTGCCTGACACCGAGGAGGTTTGAATGCCAGCTACCACCATGGAAAATATACTGGAAGGACGTCGCAGCCAGCCGCACCAGTTGATCGAGGCGCTTCATGACGTTCAGGACAACTTCGGATACATCTCCGAAGAATCAATACGTACCCTGTCTCAAGAACTTGGCGTGCCGCTGATGGAAGTTTACCGCGTCGCTGCCTTCTACAAGGCTTTCAAGTTAACACCGTCCGGCAAGAATGTGATTACCGTCTGCATGGGCACCGCCTGCCACGTGCGCGGCGCCCGCCTGCTGTTGGACCAGGCCACCACCCAGCTGGACGTTAAGCCGGGCGAGGTTACCGAGGACGGTCTCTTCACGGTGGAACACGTCAACTGCCTGGGTGCCTGTGCACTGGGGCCGGTCGTCGTGGAGAACCAGACCTACCACGACCATATGACGCCCGGCAAACTGCGCAATCTGATTCAGAGATGCGGCTGCCAGGACAAGGAGGTGGGTCAGGATGCCTAGACTCAATAGTTACCGCGAACTGGAACACCTGCGTACGAGCCTTCTTGAGCAGCGGCAGCCGATCACGCATACCGTGATGATTTGCGGCGGACCTGGCTGCCAAATAGCTCACTCAGATGGACTGGTGGACGCCCTACAAAAGGAAATATCCAGCCAGGGATTGAAAGACAGCGTAGCGCTGCGGGCCACTGGCTGCCACGGTTTTTGTGAGCAGGGGCCTGTGATGGTAATTGAACCGGGCAATATCTTCTACTGCCATGTTTCGTCCCAAGATGCTTTCGAAATTGTTTCCCAAACTCTGGTGCGTGGTGAGGTAATTGACCGCCTGCTCTATACCGACCCGGCCTCCGGTGTTAAGATCCAGACCGAGGCGGAAATACCGTTCTACCGGGATCAGGACCAACAACTGCTTTCACGTAACCGGCTGGTTGACCCCTGCTCCATCGAGGATTACTTAGTGGCCGGTGGCTACTCGGCGCTGAGCAAGGTGCTGCAGGGCGCATCCCCAGCGGACGTGATTAAAGAGGTTACTGCTGCCGGTCTACGGGGACGAGGCGGCGGCGGCTTCCCCACCGGGCGCAAGTGGCTGGAAAGCTACCAGGCACCGGGCGATGAAAAATATGTAATCTGCAATGCCGATGAGGGCGACCCCGGCGCTTACATGGATCGCGCCGTCTTGGAAGGCAACCCTCATCAGGTGCTCGAAGGGATGATGATCGGCGCCTGGGCCGTTGGCGCGCAGCAGGGCTACGTCTACGTGCGTAACGAGTATCCGCTGGCGGTGCAGCATTCTCGAATCGCGGTGGAACAGGCGCGCGCGCTGGGTATCCTGGGGGAAAACATCCTGGGTTCCTCATTTTCATTCGACGTTAACATTGCCCGCGGCGGCGGCGCTTTCGTCTGCGGCGAGTCGACCGCTTTGATGGCATCGCTCGAGGGCAAGGTCGGCGAACCGAGACCCAAGGACGTGCACACCGCCGTCGAGGGGCTTTATAACAAGCCGACGGTACTGAATAACGTGGAGACCTGGGCCAACGTGCCGGAGATCATGCTGCGCGGCGCGGACTGGTTTGCCGCCAAGGGCAGCTCGGGCAGCAAAGGCACCAAAATTCTGGCGCTGACCGGACGGATCAAGAACACCGGCCTGGTTGAAGTGGCCATGGGCACGCCGATCAATACCGTGGTCTTCGACATCGGCGGCGGCGCGGCCAACGGCCACCCGATTAAAGCAGTCCAGACTGGCGGCCCGTCCGGCGGCTGCCTGCCGGTGGATAAGTTCGACCTTGCCCTTGATTTTGACATCCTCGCTGAGGCCGGTTCGATGATCGGTTCCGGCGGTATGGTGGTAATGGACGAAGAATCCTGCATGGTGGATGTCGCCCGTTACTTTTTGGAATTTCTTCAGGACGAGTCCTGCGGTAAGTGCCTGCCCTGCCGGACGGGGATTGACCGCATGCTGGAGATCGTCACCGACATCGCTGAGGGCCGTGGACGCCCGGAGCAGCTGGACCTGCTGGAGGAACTGGGGGACACCATCGCCCAGACGGCGCTCTGCGGCCTGGGTAAGACAGCCCCCAACCCGGTGCTCTCCACGCTGCGCTACTTTCGTGCTGAATACGAGGCGCACATCAACGAAGGCAGGTGCCCGGCCGGGGTCTGCAAGCCGCTGATTACGTACTCCATCGACGCGGACAAGTGCAACGGCTGCGGGGTTTGCCTGCGTAGCTGCGCTTACGAGGCGATCAACGGGGAGAAGAAACAACTCCACGTGATCAATGCCGAACTCTGCCAGAAATGCGGTATCTGCCGCAGCGAATGTAAATTTGACGCGATCTTAGTCGCTTAAAAGGGGGAGGGGTTATGCTGCAACTAGTTGAGATTAACGTTGACGGGGCCAACATCAAGGCGCCCAAAGGGAGCAGAGTGCTTGACAACGCCTTTGAATATGGCATCTGTATTCCCCACCTGTGCCACATCAAGAACTTGCCGGGTACCGGTGCCTGCCGGTTGTGTGTGGTGGAACACGTCACCAATGGGTATTCCAAGGTCACCACTTCCTGCACTCTGGGCGCTGAGGATGGCATGGTAATCCGCACGAATACTGACCGGATCAGGAAACTGCGCCGTAACCTGGCGGAAATCCTGGTGGCCGAAGCCCCCAATTCACGGGCCGTGCAGGATGTTGCCGTACGCTGCGGCGTCAAAGAGGTACGCTATCCCTTCCGGAATGAACAGTGTATTCTTTGCGGACGCTGTGTCCAGATCTGCACCGATACCTGGCGGGCCCGCGCCATCGGCTTTGTGGGACGCGGTAAAGACCGCCAGGTGGCTTATCCGATGGGGATCAGGCCGGAATCCTGTAAACAGTGCTACGACTGTGTTGAGCTTTGCCCGATGACCATCACGCCGTGCGACGGTCCGATACAGCCCGGCCAGGAATACCTCTGCGGCCACTGCGAGTCTCAGCTCATGGTAGCGGAGGATATCCCCGGCAGCTGCACGTGGTGCCGGCTGGGTGAGAGCTTCGGCTGCGGGCGTTACGGATAAAAGATAACAGAAATGGGTACTGGGTCTCTTACCCATGCACTAATGAGGCGGTAGCGTAGCGGTTCGTTACCGCCTCTCTTTTTGAGAAGCGCTGAAGCGCATTGAAACGGCCATGCGCACGCTGCGTTAGATCGCCCAACCGTTTCACCCCGCCCCATTTTGGATTTGCCCCATACCCTTAATCCCCTTCCCCTATTTGTTTCGGCTTCGCCTCTGAGGGGAAGGGGAAAATGTTATTTAAAGGGGCTGACGCCCCTTTTACCCCACTTTTCATGTGTGAAACCATGACCGTTAGGAGTCAAAGAGACGAAGCCTCTTAAGAGTTTAAGGGCGGGCGGGTGGGAAATAAAATGGTTTTACCCGTCGCTGGAAAAAGGGCATTTAATTTGTCTCGCCTGCGTGCCTCTGGTATAATCGTGAAGACCATCCTTGAGGCTTGAATGAAACTTTCACGCGAAGACGTTATCCACATCACCCAACTGGCCCGCCTCGGCGTTACCGAGGCTGAAGTTGACCGTTTTACCGGCCAACTCTCCAACATATTGGAGAACTTCGAGGCCCTGCAGCAGATCGACACTACCGGCGTGCCGCCGACGGCCCAACCGATACCCCTCTGCAACGTGCTCAAGGAAGACGCGGCGCGTGACTCACTGCCGCAGGACGAGATACTGGCGAATGCGCCGGGGCGTGAGGGTGAATTCTTCCGCATCCGCGCGGTGCTGGAATAAGACAGAGGTTGCCTTGAACCCCGATATCATCGGACTTACGATAGCCAAGGCACGGGACATGCTGGCCCGCGGCGAGGTTTCCTCGGTGGAGCTGACGCGGGCCTGTCTGGAACGTATCGAGGCGGTCGACCCGAAGCTGAACGCGCTGGTCACGGTGACCGCGGAAATGGCTCTCTCCCAGGCTGAAGCCGCCGACGTGACGCTGAAAAATGGCGGGGGCAGCCCGCTGACCGGCGTCCCCGCGATCGTCAAAGACAACATGTGTACCCGCGGTGTCGCCACTACCTGTTCTTCCAAGATGCTGGAAAATTTCGTGCCGCCCTATGACGCCACCGCAGTGGCTCGTCTCAAGGAAAACGGTGCGGTGATCCTCGGCAAGGCCAATCTGGACGAGTTCGCGATGGGTTCATCAACCGAGAACTCGGCTTTTTTCCCAACGCACAATCCCTGGGATTTAGCGCGCGTGCCCGGCGGTTCCTCCGGCGGCTCCACGGCGGCGGTGGCCGCCAGTTTGGGAGTCTATGCCCTGGGTTCGGATACCGGCGGCAGCATCCGCCAACCATCGGGTTTTTGCAGCGTCACCGGATTTAAGCCGACCTACAGCCGGGTCAGCCGCTACGGTCTGGTGGCCTTCGGCTCCAGCCTGGACCAGATCGGCCCGATTACCCGTGACGTTTACGATAACGCCCTGGTGCTGAACGCGATCTGCGGCTTTGATGACGCCGACGCCACCTCTTCACCGGAGCCGGTGCCGGACTTCACCGATGGTCTGGGTGCCGGTCTTCGCGGGCTCAGGATCGGGGTGCCCGCGGAGTATTTTGTAGAGGGAATGCAGCCGGGCGTCGAAAAACCGGTGCGTGACGCCATCGCCAAGCTCGGTGAGCTGGGGGCCGATGTCGACAACGATATTGCCCTCAAGATGACGCCTTACGCGCTGGCCGTCTATTACATCATCGCGCCCTCCGAAGCGTCCGCCAATTTGGCGCGCTACATGGGCGTCAAGTACGGTTATTCCTATCCGGACACGGACTCGATGTGGGAAGGCATGGAACGCACGCGCCAGCACGGCTTCGGGCCGGAGGTCAAGCGGCGCATCATGCTGGGCACCTACGCCCTCTCGGCGGGCTATTACGACGCTTATTACAAAAAGGCGCAGCAGGTACGCACGCTGACCCGGCGGGAGTTCGACGCCGCCTTCGAAAAAGTCGACGTGCTGGTGACGCCGACATCGCCGACGGTGCCCTTTAAAATCGGTGAACGTACCGATGACCCGCTCCAGATGTATCTCTCCGATGTCTGCACGCTGCCGATTAACATTGCCGGGGTGCCCGCGATCTCGATTCCCTGCGGCTTTGCCGACGGCCTGCCGGTGGGTTTGCAGATTATCGGTAAACCCTTTGACGAGGCCACCGTGCTGCGCGTGGCGCACGCTTTCCAGCAGGCCACGGAGCACCACCTGCGGCAGCCGTCGCTTTAGCTCCCGGCGCGTGTTGGCCGGTCTTCCCGTATGTTATAATCTGAAGTTGTCCTGATTGATTCTGAATTGACACGGAGATTCGCTTGATTAAACACAGGTTGGCGCAACTGGTAGCCGAAGCGGTGGCCGCGGCGCAGGCGGCGGGCACGCTGCCCGCGGTAACCCTGCCGCCAAGCACCATCGAGCACCCTCAGAACGCAGAACACGGTGACTATGCCGCGAACCTGCCGATGAAGCTGGCGCGTGCCATGGGGCGCAGTCCGCTGGAGATCGCGGCGGACATTGTGGCGGCCATCCCTCCGTCACCGGAGATCGACACCATTGAGGTCGCCAAGCCGGGATTTATTAACTTTAAGTTGAACCGTGACTGGATCAAGGCCCAGGTGGACGCGGTTCTGGCGGCGGGCGATAGTTACGGCAACGTCGATTCGGGGCAGGGCCAGAGCGTCCAGATCGAGTTCGTCAGTGTCAATCCGACCGGCCCGCTGCACGTGGGCCACGCGCGCGGCGCGGTGCTCGGTTCGGGGCTCGCCAACCTGCTCGCGGCGGCCGGTTACCAGGTGCAGAAAGAGTACTACGTCAATGACGCGGGCAATCAGATCGACCTGTTCAGACGCTCCCTCTACGCGCGGTATTTGCAGGCGCTGGGGCGTGATGCGGAGATGCCGGAAGACGGCTACCAGGGTGATTATCTGGTGGCGGCGGGGCAGGACTTCGCCAAAGAGATCGGAGACCGCTACGCGGATGCCGAGGCCACGGTTGCCCTGAAAGAACTCGGTGACCTGGGTCTGGAACGCATGGTGGCCGAGATTGGCGCGGACCTGTCGCTGATCGGCGTTGATTTCGACCTCTGGTTCCGCGAGCACGACCTCTTCGTTAGCGGCGAGTACGATACCACCATGAAACTGCTCCGTGACGGCGGCTACATCGCGGATAAAGAGGGCGCCACCTGGTTCACCTCAACCGCGCTGGGTGAGGAAAAGGACAACGTGGTGGTGCGTGGGGACGGCACGCCGACCTATTTCGCCTCGGACATTGCCTATCATCGTAACAAGCTGGTGACGCGCGCCTTTGACCGGGTGATTAACATCTGGGGGGCGGACCACCACGGTCACGTCTCGCGCATGAAAGCGGTACTCACCGCGCTGGGGCTGGACCCGGCCCGCCTGACCGTGATCGTCTGCCAGATGGTGACCCTCCGACGGGGTACTGAGGTGGTGCGTATCTCCAAACGCAGCGGGGACATTATCACCCTCAAGGAACTCGTCGATGAGGTCGGCGCGGACGCCTGCCGCTACTTTTTCCTGGCGCGTTCGGCGGATAGCCAGATGGACTTTGATCTGGAACTGGCCAAGAAGGAATCACCGGAGAACCCGGTCTACTACGTGCAGTACGCCCACGCCCGGATTTCCAGTATCCGCCGTTTGGCCGAGGAAAAGGGCGTTGATTTTACCGCCGGTGACGTGAGCCTGCTGGGGGATGAGGCGGAGATCGGCCTGATTCGCCAGATGTTGATGCTGCCGGAGGTCATTGATCTGGCTTCGCAGACGCTCCAGCCGCACCACATCGCCTACTATGCGCAGGATCTGGCGACGGCCTTCCATCACTTCTACGATAACTGCCGCGTGGTGACCGATGACATCGCCCTGAGCCGGGCGCGTCTCAAGCTGGTGGTGGCGTCCCAGACGGTGCTCAGGCGTTCCCTCAGTCTGATGGGGATGGCCGCGCCGGAGAAGATGTAGCCAAAGCCCTTCGGTTTCTACAGCCCTTCGGCTTTGTAGTCTTTGGCCAGCGGCCCGTAATAATCCGCGCCGCCGGTGGTCCACCAGCTTTGCTCCTCGGAGACCGGCCCCTTGATCCTACCCGGCACGCCCAGTACCAGCGTGCGGGCGGGGACCTGCATTCCCTGGGTCACCAGACAGGCCGCGCCGATCACCGCGCCGTCCCCGATGACGGCCTCGTGGAGCAGGGTGGCATTCATCCCGATCAGCGCGTCATCCCCGATGCTTTTGCAGTTAATCATTGCGCCGTGGCCCACCTGAACGTTACGCCCCAGCGTAATATCGCCGCTGCCGCTACCGCCGGGTACCAGGCCGGAGCCGGCGTGGATCACGCAGTTGTCCTCAACGATGCAGCCGCCACCCAGACGGATACGCCCGAAGTCTGCGCGTAGCACCGCGCCCGGAAAAATACTTGCGTTCTCCCCGATGATCACGTCACCGACCACGTAAGCCGCCTCGCTGACGAAGGCGCTGGCGGCGATAACCGGGGTCTTACCTCTGAAACTGCGAATCATGATTACCCTTCCATTATACGCCCGCGCCTCAAGAAGTGACGCAGGCGTCTTTTCGTGATCAAGTGTACGCCGATGAACCCCAACACCGCCAGGCCGATGATTTCGGGCACGTAGACTGAGGGGTGGCTGGTGAGGGACTCCCATAGCGTGCGCCAGAGGTTGGTGATGTCGATGACGGGAAATCCCCAGCCGAAGGCGGGCCAGAGGAGCGTTTCCGGGGTGCGCCACATAGCGTCAAGCACCAGGTGGCTGGCGCTGCCGAGCGCTAGCGTCAGGCCCCAAATGCGCCCGCGCCGCCGGTACAGGATGATCCCGATCACGAAAAGCACCAGCGTGAAGAGCAGCGTGTGCGCGAAGATACGCCCGTTATCGAAGATACCCGGCAGCAGGTAATGGCCCAGCGGCTTGTCGATCACGTCCGGCAGCAGCGCCGCGAAGGCCAGCAGCCGCAGATCGAGCCGTGACATGAAGTTACCAAATGGTATGAGGCATGAAAAACGTGACGGCGGTAATTGTCCCAGAGTGCCTGCCAGCGCCGCGGCGCCCAGCGTGATGCCGCTGTGACCGAAGACGAACAAGGTTACTTCCCGTAGCGTGACATGAAATTCCCGATACGTTCCAGCGCAATCTCGATGTTATCCATCGAGGTGGCGTAGCAGCAGCGCAGGTGCCCCTCCCCGCACTGGCCGAAGGCGGTGCCGGGAACACAGGCCACTTTTTCTTCCATCAGCAGTTTCTCGGCGAATTCCTCACTCGTCATCCCGGTGTGCTTGATCGAGGGGAAGGCGTAGAAAGCACCGCGCGGGTTGAAGCAGGGCATGCCGATCTCGTTAAAGCCCTTGACGATCACTATCCGCCGCCGGTTGTACTCTTCCAGCATCTTGGCGGCGCTGTCATCGCCGGTACGCAGGGCTTCGATCGCCGCGATCTGGCTCATGATCGGGGCGCAGAGCATGGTGTACTGGTGGATTTTGGTCATCGCCGCGATGATCTGGTGATGTCCGGCGGCGTAGGCCACCCGCCAGCCCGTCATGGCGTAGGCTTTGGAGAAGCCGCCCAAAAAGACGGTGCGTTCTCGCATGCCCGGCAGGCTGGCGATATAGGGATGTTCCACGCCGTAAACCAGCTTGGCGTAAATCTCGTCGGAAACCACGATCAGGTCGTGGCGGCGCGCCACGTCGGCAATCTCTTCCAACTGACGGCGGCTGAGCACCGCGCCGGTGGGGTTCGACGGGTAGCCGATGAGTATCGCGCGGGTGCGCGGCGTCACCGCGGCCTCGATGATCTGGGCGCTGACCTCGAAGTCGTTCTCCGCCGAGGTGACGACCATGATCGGGGTGCCCCCGGCCAGCGTCACGCAGGCGGCGTAGGAGACGTAGCACGGCTCCGGCACGACGACCTCGTCACCGGGGTTCAGGATGGCCCGCATCACGAGGTCCAGCCCCTCGCTGACGCCGACGGTAATCAGTATTTCGCTGACCGGGTCATATTTGAGCCCGATATTGGCTTCCATATAACGGGCCAGTTCCTCTCGCAGTTCCGGCATGCCGGAGTTGGAGGTGTACATCGTGTAGCCCTTTTCCAGGGACTTCACGGCGGCTTCTGAAATGTGCCACGGGGTGGCGAAGTCCGGCTCGCCGACGCCCAGTGTGATAACGTCGTCCATCGTGGCCAGCATGTCGAAGTACTTGCGGATGCCGGACGGCGGGATGCGGTTGACCACCTTGGAGGTCACCGGGTGCCACTTTTTCGATTGGCTGCCCTTTTCGGCAGACATGACGCGTGCTCCTAAAGGATTACCGGCTGGCGCTTGACCGCGGGGTTGCCCTCGATGATCTCGCCGTCCTCTTTATAACGTTTCAGTACGAAGTGGGTCACCGTGCCCTGGATGCCATCGATGGTGGCAACGTTCTCGGAGACGAACTCCCCGACCTGCTTCAGGGTCTTGCCGGTGACCACCAGCATCAAGTCGTAGGTGCCGGAGACCAGGTAGACCGTGCGTGTCTCCGGAAAGCGGTAGATGTGCTCTGCGATGGCGTCAAAGCCCACGTCGCTCTGCGGCGAGACGCGGACCTCGATCATCGCCCAGACGTTGTCATTACCGGCCTTGTCCCAGTTGACCACCGTCTTGTACTTCAGGATGACGCGGTCTTTTTCCGCTTTCTTGACCAGTTTGCTGACCTCGGCGGTGGGAATGCCCGCCATCTCGGAAAGCTGTTTGGCGCTCAACCGGGCGTCATTTTCCAGTAGTTTTAATATTTCTTGCTGCATATCGCTCCCCCAACGGCTTGTGTTTACATAAACGACACAAACAGTGTGGTTCAAACATTATATACCACCGGGAGTTCGATTGTGAAGGGAGCCTGATTTAGCGCGGCGTGACACACGGTGAAACCCCTGGGTTTTCTTACCCGCCACCCACCCGCGAACTTTTAAGAGGCTCTGCCTCTTTAACTCCTGACGGCCAGAGTTTTACTGATACTTTTTGGGTTTGGGCGGCCCCGTAAAGTTGGGTTAAAGGGGCGTCAGCCCCTTACAAAACAATTTCCCCTTCCCCAGAGAGGCGCAGCCGGAACAAATAGGGGAAGGGGATTAAGGGGATGGGGTAACCCATTAATGGCTGAAAGCTATTTAACGATCTTACTGATCGCCTTGAACTTGTCCCCGCTGCCGACTTCCAGCAGCTCAAAGAGGACGGTCTCCACCCCGGTCACTTCGGCGCCGATGTCCCGCATCAGGTTCAACCCGACCGCGCAATTCTCCGGCGTGCGCGAGGCCACTCCATCCGCCAGGACATACACTTCGTAACCGGCGTTGACCAGGTCCGCCGCAGTCTGGTAGACGCAGATGTGGCTCTCGATGCCGCAGAGGATCACCTGATGCCTGCCCAGCGCCTCGAATGCTTTGCGGCAAGCCGGTTCCCGGTAGGCGCTGAAATGGAGTTTGGGGATGGGGGTGATCTCCGTCAGTAGGGGGGTGATCTCCGGCACCGTGCGGCCCAGCCCGTCAGGGTACTGTTCGGTGACCATGATCGGAACCTCCAGAACCTGTATGCCGCGGATCAACCTTCCCAGATTGTCCAGCAGGCGTTCCCGCTGGTGCATTACGCGGGACAGTTTTTCCTGCACGTCGATTACCATTAGTACGCTGCGGGATGATTCAAGCATCGGCCCCTCTCAATCAATCTGTGATACTTCGATCATAGAGACTGACAATCGGCTTGTCAAAACAGGCGGGTAGGGGATCACTTAGCGGACGGTGGGTTGGCCTTGCATCATGGGCTGCTTGCGGGGGATGCCGGAGCGCCGGGGGTACCAGCGCGGCGTGGGGCGCACCTTGTCGGCGATTATGAGATAGCGCGTTTCGCCGAGTTCTTCCAAATCGATCTTGACGGGCGGGCGCAGTTTGCCGCCCATCACCTTGACCGCGTAGGCTGCGTCCTTGATCTCATCCTCGATGTCTCCCTTTTTGGGGAGGATGGCGCAACCGCCGACGCGGCAGAACGGCAGGGTCAGTTCCGCCAGCGCCGCCAGCGAGGCCACGGCGCGCGCGGTGACTACCTCGAAGCGTTCACGGTAATCAAGTTTTTTGGCGGCCTGCTCGGCTCGGTCATGGACCACCTTGACCCCGGAGAGACCAAGTTCCCCGGCGGCGTATTCGATGAAATTGGCCTTCTTGCCGGTGGCTTCCAGCAGCGTGACCTCAATCATCGGGAAAGCGATCTTTAGGGGCAGGCCGGGCAGCCCGGCGCCACTGCCGACATCAAGCAGCGTGTTGGGTGGTGTTTGCCAGGCCAGTATCAGCGTCAACGAGTCCAGAAAGTGCCGGGTCTGGACGGCTTCGTATTCGGTGATTGAGGTCAGGTTGAATTTAGCGTTCCATTCGACGATCTGGCGGTAGTACAACTCGAACTGCGCCAGTTGTTCCGGCGTCAGCGGCAGGCCAAGTTTGAGGGTGCCCCGGATGAGTTCCTGCATGGATCGATTATACACGAAATATCGGGCTCACCTCACGGGTTTACATAAAGATTTCAGGAGGGGCTGCGGACTGGTTGCCGTAGTGGGTATCGGGCAGGGGGATCGTCTTAAACCGTGGAGCCGGAAAACATCCGGTCCAGATTTACCGTCTCCAGCAGCGCTTCCAACCCGTCATTGCGGCGGCAGAGCTTAAGGCAGACGTCAACCACCTTTGAATCATACTTCACGCCGCGGTACTTGGAGATTTCAGCGAGGGCCTTGTCCAGACCCAATGCCGGACGGTAGGGTCGGTGAGATGACATGGCTTCCACCACGTCCGCCACCGCCAGGATGCGCGCCTCCAGAATGATCTCTTCTCCCACTAGGCCGTGCGGGTAGCCGGAACCGTCCAGGCGCTCGTGGTGCTGCGCCGCCGTGGTGACCACCGGCCAGGGGAAGTCAATGCTGCTGAGGATTTCGGCGCTGAGCCGTGGATGTGTTTGCACGATGTTGAATTCACATTCGGTGAGTTGGCCGGGTTTGCTGAGGATTTCGCTGGGCACCCCGATCTTACCAATGTCGTGCAGTAGGGCGGCCACCTGTACGCCGCGTTGCCTGACCTCGGAAAGTCCCATCTCACGGGCCAGCGCGAAAGCCAGGTCTGCGACGCGGTGCTGGTGGGTGGCGGTATACGGATCACGCATCTGCACCATCCGGCAGAGTGCCTGTACCGAGCCCTCGATCGTCATGTAATGATCCATCTCACTCCTACCTTCCGCCTATGGCTGACGGGACGCCGTTTAGCGTGCTGAAACACAGTTCCTGCGGCTGGATGTTGTCCAGAGAAATGTACCCCTGTTTCAGGGCCTTGACCACGGCTTCGGTACGCGCGTTGGCATCCAGTTTGCGCAGGATCGAGGTCACGTGGTTCTTGATCGTTTGTTCGCTGGTGCCGCTTTCGTAGGCGATCTGTTTATTGGGTAGCCCCCGCGCCATCCATTCCAGGATTACCGTCTCGCGCGGTGTCAGCGGTGAAATCAGCTCACGCATTTCCTGGCGCGTCATGAATTCTTGGAATTGTTTGAGGACTCTTTCCGCCAACTGGGGGCGCGAGGTGATGAATTCATTGATCGGGTGTTCGCCGCGGGCTACCCGGTGAATCGCCTCGATCAAGGCATCAGCCTCAACATTTTTGTCCAGATAGGCCGATGCCTGGGCCTTCATGGCGACGAAAAGCTGGCCGTCACTGGTGTTCGAACTGAGCATGATGATACCCACACTGGGCGAGCGCAGGCGAACCTTGCGCGCCAGTGATAGTAGTTCATCCGTCTGTCCGTCCAGATCGATCAGCATAACGTCCGGCATGACATCTTCAACATAAACCGCCAGTTCCGGCGTCGGTTCGGCCATGTAGGCCACCTCGGTGTCCGTTAATTCCGCCAGCGCCAGTCTGACCCCGGCCCTGAAGAAGGCCTGGCGGCTGACCACCAGCACCCGGAGACCAGTGTCTGTATCGGGTTTGATCGTCATGCATCACCGCCCTTTTTCTTGTCCTTGCCGGTGTCCTTATCTTTGTCCTTACCGGTGTCCTTGTCGTCGTCTTGACCCGGCGGGGTCTTATCTTTGTCCTTACCGGTGTCTTTATCTGCGTCCTGACCCGGCGGGGTCTTATCGTCGTCCTTACCGGTGTCTTTATCTGCGTCCTGACCCGGCGGCGTCTTATCGTCGTCTTTGCCAGTGTCCTTGTTCGCGTCCTGACCCGGCGGCGTCTTATCGTCGTCCTTACCGGTGTCCTTGTCCGCGTCCTGACCCGGCGGCGTCTTATCGTCGTCCTTACCGGTGTCCTTGTCTGCATCCTGACCCGGCGGCGTCTTGTCGTCGTCCTTGCCGGTGTCCTTGTCTGCATCCTGACCCGGCGGCGTCTTGTCGTCGTCCTTGCCGGTGTCCTTGTCCGCGTCCTGACCCGGCGGCGTCTTGTCGTCATCCTTGCCGGTGTCCTTGTCTGCATCCTGACCCGGCGGCGTCTTATCGTCGTCCTTACCGGTGTCCTTGTCCGCGCCCTGACCCGGCGGGGTCTTATCGTCGTCCTGTTTGGCGAGGCCGGGCGGCACCACAACTTTCTGCTTCGTCTTGCCTTGAACCGGCTGCGCGCTCTGCAGGTCAGTCAGGTTGAAGCCGTCACCGGTGGCCGCCAATTGAATCGTCAGGACGTAGTTAACGCCGTTCTTGACGCTGATGACGTTGATATTGGAGAAGGCAACCTCTCCCTGGTGTGTCCCCTGAATGTTGAGATTGCCGATGCCGTCGCCGGTGCCGCTCAGCAGCACCGTGTACACGCCGCTGCGGGGTTCGGGGATCGTAATTGTTTGGACGCCACCGGTGCTGCCCGCCGACGATCCGGGGATCTGGTTGAAGGCATAGCCGTCTGCCAGATGGCCGGTGCTGGCGCCGCCGGGATCAACCACGGAACCCACCGCCAGACCCTCCAGGGTCAGTGTCAGTTGGTTTGACGGCGGCGGCGTGGGTGCCGGTGTCTCAGGTGTCTGGCCGGCGTTAACCTGGCTCTGGGTTCCCGCCGAGACGCTGACCGTTTGTCCCTGGCCGCTGACGTTAACCTGGCCGCGGGCCGTCTGCACCACCGTATCGCCGCCGGAATCAACCTGGGTCACGAACTGGGTGCCCACTACTTCCGCGGTCGCCGAGGGCGTCAAAACCACATAACTAAAGCCCGGGGCCACGTTTTCCACGTGGCTCCAGGTCTGGCCGGTGGTCTGGTTCAGCACCACGTCACCCAGCATGCCATCCGTATCCAGTGTGATGGTTTCCAGCGTCACCGTGGTCAGCGGCTCCAGTTTCAGGGTGCTGCCGTTGGCGAAGGTCAGCACCGCGTAACTGTCCGCTTCGGTGGCCACCGTGTCTCCGGCGGTGAGGCCCATACCGTCCGTGCCCGCCGCTGTTCCGGCCCCGTCCGGGGTTACCGTGACGCTGCCGCTGAGGACGCTCAGGGTGGATTCGGCGGCCAGCGCCGGTTGGGGGGACAGCGGCCCGCCGGGCAGTAGCACCGCGCCGGTGGTGATCAGTACGATCGCCAGCGTGATTGAGGCCGCCATACGTAGCGATGTCCGGTTCAGGAAGCCCAGGTTGAGCCCCTGCCGTTTGGGTTTGGCGGCGGCCGCCTCGGTCACCCGTACCCGGATATTGGACCAGGCGTGCTCCGTGAAGGCCGCGGACGGCTGCACGTCACGCAGGCCGTCCAGAGATAGTGTGATCTCCAGCAGCGGCCGGAGATCGGTTTCCAGGTCGGGGTAGGTCGTGAGACAGGTTTCCAGGGATTCCCCGGCTTGAATCCGGATCAGACAATCATCCAGAGCGTTGGTCAGTTTGCGGTTCAAGGGGTTCCCTCATCGTAGCGCTGCCTGAGTTCACGGATCGCGCGCATCTGCATTACCCGGAGGTTCCCGGCGCTCTTGCCCATGATTTGGGCGATCTCCGCGTTATCCATGCCGTCGACGAATTTGAGCAGCAGCAGCTGCCGGTAATGCGGCGGCAGGTCTGAAATGGCGCGGAGCGTGTCATTGTAGTCAAGCAGAATATCGCTGTCTTCCCGCGCTACCGGTTCGCCGGTCGGCAGACTGCGGTTCAGCGTCTGCTGCCGTTTCTCGGCGCGGAAGTGGTCGATCGTGGCGTTGTGGGCGATCCGGTAGAGCCAGGCGGAGAAGGTGTCTTCCCGGCCCCGGCACTTCTGGATTGACTGAAACGCCTTCACGAACACGTCTTCCGTGATGTCTTCGGCATTCATGCGGTTTCTGGTTTGCAGTAACACGTAACGATATATCCTCGCCACGAAATGTCGGTAAAGGTTTCCGAAGGCGGTGGTGCTGCCGTCAATTGACTGGCGTACCGCGGCCCGGACCTCTTCGGCGCTCAGCGCCGTCCGGTCTTCATCGTGGTTGTATGTATTACGTGAATCAAACATAGAGCGTTACAGAAGTCAGGTAAATAATCTGGACTATAGTACTTATACGATCATCTGTTCTAGAAAGAATAACACCGTTGAGGGTAGAGATAAAGCGTTTACGCGTGAAAGGTGCTGCGGGCCACCCCATACGGCATATTTGAAATCCACCTGGAATCAGGGTAAAGTGGCGGCGGGAGTGTGGCCGGATGCCTTTTTCAGACCCGCGCAAAGTACTTATCATCAAGACCGTGCACTCGATGATATTCTGGCTGATGAGCGGCTGCGTGGCCTACCTTTACTATGCCGCGCTGACCGAGCAGTCTGGCTGGTATCCTTACCTTGCCATCGGGCTGGTCTGCGCCGAGGGCGCGGCGCTGTTCCTGAACCGGGGGCGCTGCCCGCTGACCACGCTGGCGCTGCGTTACGGCGCGGCGCGCGGTTCGGTGACGGATATCTTCCTGCCTGCTTGGGCGGCGGCGCGGGTCTTCCCCGTGTGCGGCGCACTATTTGTTATTGGGATGGGTATCTTCCTGGTGAACCGCTTGGTCGCAGGCGGCCCCTGAACCGGGGCGGCTGCATAAAAAAACCCCCTCTCCAAGAAGATAAGAGAGGGGGGGTTGAATCGGGGCAGAATAACCATGAATGGGTTTTATACCCCATCGAAAGGGAATATTTCGGTGGGTATTACATGTCGGTGATGCTGAGGATATTCCCCTCGGTGTCCTTGAACCAGGCGGCATGCGCCCCGCCCAGTTCGGCTACCCCGTCGACCGTCCGGATACCGGCTTCCGGTATGTTGACTTCCTCAAAGACCACGCCCTTGGCGCGCAGCGCACTGACCGTGGCCGCGACGTCGGTAGCGGTGAACGAGGCTGCGGTGTGGTCCGCCTTGGTGGCGCCGCGTTTAAAGATGTAGAGGCTGGTGCCGCCGCCGGCCTGCATCAGCACGCCGGGGGACGCGTCGGTCTTGAGTACCTTCAGGCCCAGCGTACCTTCGTAAAATTTCCGGGCTCTTTCCAGATCCACCGCGGGTATGGTGGGGTGTACTTCTGCGTTGGTTAACATTTTCCCTCCCTGGGTTGCCGCGTAATATTTAGAGTGGGCGGTTTTTGCTCCCCCAGAACCGCGTAACTGGAATCAGCCTACTTGGCCGCTGACGAGCGGTTTATGGTGATTCGCTTCTAGCGTATACGCCTCGTAAAATTATGTCTGTAACTTAAGTCCGCGGACGGCTAGCGGGTTTGAGCTTTCAGACGGCCTGTGATATATTCGGAAGGTGTGGTCGTGGGCGTGACGATGTATGATGTGATCGTGGTCGGAGCCGGGCCAGCCGGTTGCCGTACCGCGGCGCGGTTGGCCGGGGCCGGGCACCACACCCTGGTGCTGGAACGCCACGCCGGGGCCGGTGAGCGCGTCTGCTGCACCGGCATCCTCGGCGCCGAATGCGTCAATACCTATCATTTTCCCGAGGCCGTTCGGCTGCACGCCGCCAGCAGCGCCCGTTTGATCTCCCCGAACGGGGCCGCGATCCATATTTCGCGCGATAGCGTCCAGGCTTACGTGATTGACCGTGCCGCCGGGGACGCCTGGCTGGCGACACAGGCCGCCGCCGCGGGCGCTGAATTTGCCTACCGGGCGGATGTCAACGACGTTCGAGTAACCGCAGACGGCGTCAGCCTGACTTGCGCGGACGGGACGGAATACCGGGGGCGCGCGGCGGTGATTGCTTCCGGTTACGGGCGCGGTTTTACCGAGCGTATCGGCCTGGGGCGTTGCCCTGACGCCGTGATGGGCGTTCAGGTGGAAGCCCCGGTGACCGGCGTTAAAGAGGTTGAAGTTCATTTCGGCAGCGCCTTCGCGCCCGGCTTTTTCGCCTGGGTGGTGCCGCTGTCCGCGGACCGGGCGCGCATCGGTTTGATCGCGCGCCGGGATGTTAAACGCTGCCTGGCGGATTTTCTGGCGTATATTAAATTGGAAGGCCGTCTGGCTGGGGCGCCCACCCCGGCGCGTTATGGCGGGATTCCGATGCGCCCGCTGAAACAGAGTTACGCCCCGCGTCTGCTGGCCGTCGGGGACGCCGCGGGACAGGCCAAACCGCTCACCGGCGGCGGCGTCTATTACGCGCTGTTGGCCGCCGATATTGCCGCCGATGTACTTGATGAATCACTGCGGCGCGATGACCTTTCGGCGGTGGCGCTGGCCGCCTACCAGCGAGGTTGGCAACGCCTGCTGAAGCGGGAGTTGGATCACAGTTATACTGCCCGGCGTGCCTTCGAACATTTGAGCGATGGGCAAATTAGCCGTATTTTTGGTATAATCGATCGAAGCGGTGTTATGAACCGGCTGGCGGCGGCGAAGGATCTTTCCTTCGATTGGCACGCCACGGTGATCCGGGCGCTGGCCGCACAGGCGGTCCGCTCGCCGCGCCGGACAGGAAGCCTGCTCCGGGCTCTATTGCCCGGTTGAATTTGGACGGGGGTGCTATGTCAGAACAAGGAATTCCCAACATCGGTGATGCGGCGACACAGTACCTCGGCCAACTGGATACCGCCAAACAGCGGGAAGCGCGAGGGGAGGTTACCCGTTTCGTACGCTGGTTCAGCGCCGATCAGACCATGGATCGCCTGCGCCCCCACGAGGTTGAGGCCTTTGCCGCCAGCCTTTCCGCTACCGATACCGATAACGCCCGTAAATTGGATCAGGTGCGTACATTTTTGAATTACGCCCGTAAACAGGAATGGGTGGAAATTAACCTTTCCGTCCACATGAAATTGAAGCGGGCGCCGCGCCGTAAAACCCGTGTTTCGGCGGCGATGCGCCAGCGTCCCACAGTGGTGCTTTCCATAGAAGGCCGCGCCACCCTGGAAGCCGAGTTGCTGACCCTTCAGGAAAGGGAGCCCATCGTCCGTGCGGAGATGGCGCGCGCTGCGGCGGACAAGGATTTTCGTGAGAACGCGCCCTACCATGCCGCCAAAGAAGAGATGGGCCACATCAAGGGGCGGATACAGGATATTGAAGAGACTCTAAAGGCCGCCACCGTGCTGGTGGATCGCCAGACCAGGGACAACCGCGTTTGCATCGGCAGCGTGGTCTGCGTTTCGGACATGGCGGACGATAAAGAGTTCACTTATACCGTGGTTGACACCCGTGAAGCTGACCCCCGCCGCGGTAAAATTTCCAGCGGTTCCCCGGTGGGTCAGTCACTCATCGGGCGGGACCCCGGCTGCGTTGTCGAGGTCGCCACGCCAGCCGGAAAAATGCGTCTTCGCATCCTGCAAATCAAGAACTAACAACCTTTTGTTTGTTCGGTCAATGTAGCTTGACTTACCCGTGATTCGTGGTCTATACTGCGGTGTGGCCTGTTTGGGCATGGGTCTGGGCACTATCCACGAGTATTCACCAAGCTATGGAATAAGGCTCTGATGAAGATTGCGGTCAGTGGCAAGGGGGGTGTCGGCAAGACACTGCTGGCGGCCTCCTTGGCAAAGATTTTCAAAGAGGCTGGCTATTCGGTTATCGCGATCGATGCTGATCCTGCTGCCAGTCTGGCTGCCACACTTGGTTTTCCCGACCCCCAGGGCATTACCCCCATTTCCGAGATGAAAGAACTCGTCGAGGAACGCACCGGTACCAAGCCCGGTGAATTCGGCGGTTATTTTAAGTTGAACCCCACGGTGAATGATCTGCCGGAGAAGTACGCCACGCGCCACGACGGCATCCGCCTGATGGTGATGGGCCAGGTTAAGCGCGGCGGCACCGGTTGTTACTGCGCGGAGCACGCCCTTTTACAGTCCCTGGTGAGCCACCTGCTGCTGGCCCGTGATGAAGTCGTGATCATGGACATGGAGGCGGGTATCGAGCACCTGGGGCGCGGCACCGCCAAGGCCGTCGACAAACTATTGGTGGTGGTTGAGCCGGGGCGCCGCAGCATTGAGACGGCGCTCAAGGTGCACGGTCTGGCCAAGGACATTGGCATCGATAATATCGCGGTGGTGGGCAATAAAATACGCAACGCTGCGGACCGGGATTTCATCACTCGCAGTTTCAGTGGGCTGGCGGTGGCCGGTTTTATTCCTTACGATGCGGCGGTGGTGGAGGCGGATATCGCCCAGCGGCCGGTAGTTGGGGCCAGCGCCGAGGTGGCGGCGGCGGTACAGCACATATTTGAGTCTTTAAACGGTACGGCGGTACCAAAGGGATAGGCCCAAACGCGGCGGGATGCGCCGCGTAAGTACCATATAAGGAGGTATCTCTTGGCTTACGATGCGGTAAATATGGCGGACTGGCAGATAGCGGAAGCTGCCGAAACAAACATGCCCGGTCCGGATGAATGGCGTGACAAACTTGGCTTGAAAAAGGACGAACTGCTCCCCTACGGGCGGATTTCCAAACTCGACTTTCTGAAGATTATCGAGCGGTTAAAGGACAAGCCCGACGGCAAATATATCGAAGTTACAGCGATTACGCCAACGCCGCTCGGCGAGGGTAAGAGTACCACCTCGCTGGGCCTGATCGAGGGCCTGGGTAAACGCGGCAAGAGCGTCGGCGGCGCATTGCGCCAGCCATCCGGCGGTCCGACGATGAACGTCAAAGGGACTGCCGCTGGCGGCGGTAACGCCCTGCTGATCCCGATGACCGAGTTCTCGATGGGACTCACCGGGGACATCAATGACATTATGAACGCCCACAACCTGGCGATGGTGGCGCTGACCGCGCGGATGCAGCACGAGCGTAATTACAATGACGAGCAGCTTCAACGCCTGACCGGCATGCCGCGGCTGGATGTCGACCCCAAGCGCGTTGAGATGGGCTGGATCATCGACTACTGCGCCCAGAGCCTGCGGAATATCATTATCGGCCTTGGTGGTAAGCAGGACGGCTTCACCATGGAGAGCAAGTTCGGTATCGCGGTCGGCTCGGAGCTGATGGCGACCCTTTCCATCGTCAAGGATCTGGCGGACCTCCGCAAGCGCCTCGGCGAGATTACCGTGGCCTACTCCAAGTCCGGCAAGCCGGTCACCACCGGTGACCTGGAAGTGGCCGGGGCGATGACCGCCTGGATGCGCAATACGATTAACCCGACACTCTGTTCCTCGGCGGAATACCAGCCGGTGCTGGTGCATGCCGGGCCTTTCGCCAACATCGCGGTCGGTCAGTCATCGATCATCGCGGACCGCGTTGCCCTGAAACTTTTCGACTATAACGTCACCGAGTCCGGATTCGCCGCCGACATCGGCTTCGAGAAATTCTGGAACGTGAAGTGCCGCTATAGCGGACTGAAACCCCACGTTTCGGTGCTGACCACCACTGTCCGCGCCCTGAAGATGCACGGCGGCGGCCCCAAGGTGGTGCCTGGCATCGCGCTGCCCGCGGAGTATAAGGAAGAGAACCTGGGTCTGTTGGAGAAGGGCTGCGTTAACATGCTGCACCTGATCGACGTGATCCGCAAGTCCGGTATGAAACCGGTGGTCTGCATCAACCGCTTCTACACCGATACCGACGCCGAGGTGGCGCTGGTGAAGCGTATCGCGGAGGCGGCCGGGGCGCGCTGCGCCGAATCCAACCACTGGCTCTCCGGCGGCGAAGGCGCCCTGGAACTGGCGGACGCCGTGATCGACGCCTGCGAAGAACCCAGCGATTTCAAATTCCTCTACGGCAATGAGGTCAAGCTGCGCGACCGCGTGGAAATGATCGCCAAAGAGGTCTACGGCGCGGACGGCGTCTCCTGGTCACCCGAGGCGGAGACAAAGGCCAAGGCCTTTGAGGCTGATCCGGCCTACGATGACTACGCCACGATGATGGTCAAGACGCATCTCTCGCTGACCCATGACCCGACACTGAAGGGGGTGCCCAAGGGCTGGACGCTGCCGATCCGCGACGTCTTGATCTATTCCGGCGCCAAGTTCCTCTGCCCGATGGCGGGCACCATTTCGCTGATGCCTGGCACCGGCTCCAACCCGTCCTTCCGGCGTGTTGACGTGGACCCGGCCACCGGCAAGGTCAGCGGCCTGTTCTAAAGAGTATACATACCGTCAATGGACTGCCGCGCCGATGGGCTTTGGCCCGCCGCGTGGGCGGTTCGGCGGTTTGATCGGGTGAATCACCCGGGAAAGGAAAGCACTTGGGACACAGCATTGCGGTAGCCGGTAAAGGTGGTACCGGTAAAACGTCTTTCACTACCCTGCTGCTGCGCTACCTGCTGAAGCACCGGGACGGGGCGATATTGGCGGTGGACGCGGACGCGAACGCGAACCTGGGCGACAGCCTGGGCTTGACGCCGGAATATACCGTGGGTATGATCCTTGATGATTTTAAAAAGGACAAGATCGACATTCCCGCCGGTCTGAGCAAGGAAGCCTACCTGGAGATGAAGCTCAACGATGCCCTGCTGGAGGGCACGCGGCTGGACCTGATCACGATGGGTCACGGCGAGGGGCCGGACTGCTACTGCTACCCGAATACGATGCTGCGTAAATTTCAGGACATTCTGGCTGATAATTACGCCTGGGTAGTGATGGATAACGAGGCCGGGCTGGAGCATCTTTCCCGCCGTACGACTCAGGATATCGACGACCTGTTCCTGGTTTCCAACCACTCGGTGAAAGGGGTGCGTACACTGGAGCGCATCCGCCTGCTGGTGCGCCAACTGCGGCTCAACGTGGGCCGTCAGTGGGTGCTGATCAATCAGGTGCCCGGCCAGGTCGATGACCTGGTCAGCGCCGAACTCACCCGGATGGGGGTCACCGAATATTTTACCGTACCGTACGATAACGCGGTTTATGAAGCGGACTTGCGCCAGACGGCGCTGACTGATCTACCGGACGATGCGCCGGCGGTGGTCGCGGTTGACGCGATCATGGCCAAAGTACTCGAATAAACAAACGGAGGGTATCTCATGACGGCACAAATACTATCCGGCACTGAGATCGCCAAGGAGATTCGCGAGCAGCTCACCACTGAGATCGCGGAACTCAAGGCGAAACACAACGTGGTGCCCGGCCTGGTGACCATCCTGGTGGGGGCGGACCCGGCCTCGCAGTCCTACGTCGGCGCCAAGGAAAAAGCCTCGCAGGCGCTGGGTATCTACTCCGAACGTAACGACATCCCCGCGGAGACCACCCAGGAAGAACTGCTGGCGATGGTCAAGAAGTATAACGCGGACCCCAAGATCAACGGTATTTTGGTGCAGCTGCCGCTGCCCAAGCACATCGACGAGAAGGAAGTTCTCTACGCGATCGATCCGGAGAAAGACGTTGACGCCTTCCATCCCTTCAACGTTGGCAAGCTGATGATCGGTGAGCCGAACTTCCTGCCCTGCACGCCCGCCGGAATTCAGGAGATGATTATCCGTTCCGGTATGGTAACGGACGGCGCCGAAGTCGTCGTCGTGGGGCGTTCCAACATCGTCGGCAAGCCCATCGCGATGATGATGGTGCAGAAAGCGGCGGGAGCGAACGCCACCGTGACCATCGTGCACACCGCCACCAAGGACATGGCGGCGCACACCACCAAGGCGGACATTCTGATCGTGGCGGCGGGCCGTCCCAAGGCGATTACCGCGGACATGGTCAAGGACGGCGCGGTGGTGATTGACGTGGGCGTCAACCGCATCGGCATGAGTTCCACCGGCAAGGCGATCCTCTGCGGTGACGTTGACTTTGAAGCGATTCAGGAAAAAGCATCCGCGATCACGCCGGTGCCCGGTGGCGTCGGTCCGATGACGATCACGATGCTGATGAGAAACACGCTGCGGGCCGCCAAGCTGGCCCACGGTATCGCATAAAAATCTGCTGAGGAGGCATAGCTGTGGATTACAAAACCAAGGAATCTGAAGCCGCTAATTGGGGCAAGGTGACCATCCTGGCGGAAACCTACGAACCCGGTATGCCGGAGTGCGAAGAGGATGGCCGCTGGCGTCAGAAAATGGCGGACCGGGCGGACAAACTCCGCTATCTCCAGTCGGGTGAACGCTACTGGTATTCGGGCGACTGGTACGGCAGTGAAAAACGTAAGAATCCGGCTTAAGCAAGGAGGATATAATGGCATTTGAAGTACCAAAGACTGTTTACAGCGGTAAGATCAGGGAGATCACCCTGGGCAGCGGCGATAAGGCAGTCACCCTGGGCGGTGAGAGTTCTTATCCCTTCTATCTACATGAAGGCGCCATGCCCAACAAGCCGCGTATCGCGATGGAAGTCTGGGACACCGCGCCGGATGACTGGGCGGAAGAATGTCTCAAGCCCTTCGCCGACGTGGCCGGTGACCCCGTTGCCTGGGCCAAGAAATGCGTCAGCGAGTACGGTGCGGACGCCATCTGCCTGCAACTGGTGAGCACGGACCCGAACGGCATGGACCGTCCCGCCGAAGAAGCGGCGGCGGTGGTGAAACAGGTCGCCGACGCGATCGACGTACCCTTGATCGTCTGGGGCACCGCCAATCATGACAAGGACACCGAGGTGCTGCGTGCGGTGGCGGAAACCTGCCAGGGTCAGAAGCTGACCATCGGCCCGCTGGAAGAGGCGGATCACAAGAAGATCGGCGCCGCGATTATCGGCTACGGCCACACGGCGATCTCCTCAACACCGATCGACATCAACCTGGCGAAACAGGTGGGATCCTCTAGAGTCGACCTGCAGGCATGCAAGCTTGAGTATTCTATAGTCTCACCTAAATAGCTTGGCGT
>ENA-OWNG01000011-OWNG01000011.1-marine-metagenome-genome-assembly--contig:-NODE-11-length-31528-cov-1907.808019_pt1 | contig 31528 bp, 28 predicted proteins | sample MGYA00248931_ERZ651152 | MGnify/ENA primary metagenome ERZ651152 (study PRJEB26858, sample SAMN05422230) | marine metagenome | place: Canada:British Columbia, Canada | study: EMG produced TPA...
TTACGCCAAGCTATTTAGGTGAGACTATAGAATACTCAAGCTTGCATGCCTGCAGGTCGACTCTAGAGGATCCCACCCTGACCCATCTGGGAAAATTCACCGAACAGGAACCCGCGGCCCGGCTGGAAAGTCCCGCATGGCATATTCATGCTGGCGCCCCCCCGGCGGCGGAAGGTTTCGTGACGTTCGGCCTGCTGCTTAATCTTGCCAGCGTTTGCAATACGGAAGACAAATCGGTGCTCTGGGGCTTCATCACCCGCTATGCGCCCGATGCCACGCCGGAATCCGCGCCGATCCTGGACCAGCTGGTGGGATATGCGACAAGCTATTACCGTGACTTCGTCAAACCCGAGAAAAACTATCGCGCGCCTAACGATATGGAACAAACAGCCATCGAGGAACTGGCCACAACGTTGAATGCCATGCCGACCGATGCCGATGCGGAAACCATCCAGACCGAGATTTACGAAGTCGGCAAAAGATATGAATTCGAAAATCTGCGGGACTGGTTCAAGGCGCTGTATGAAGTGCTGCTGGGCCAGAGTCAGGGGCCGCGTTTCGGGTCTTTTGTTGCGCTCTACGGCAAGGACGAAACCGTCACTCTGATCAAACGCGCTTTGGCCGGTAAAAACCCCGCAGCGGACTGATCAACCGGGCGCTGCCCCGATCCCGATCCGGACATGCTGCATCAGGCGGATTTTGTCGCCCTGACGATAAGGTTCATAAGCGTCGATAACCGCCTGGGCCAGATCCGCCTGTTCATCGGACGATAGCGAATCAAATTGAGCGGCATTATTGCGCTTGATCCTGTTTAACCAGAACGCCGGCTCCGTTGAAAATTCGCGTTCCGCCCTGAATTCCCGCTCCTCGATTTGAGAAAACCCGGCAGACTCCAGAACAGCAGAAAGAGCGCCCGCCTTTCCCAACGTGTGTCGCCTGGGTGGCGCATTGGGTTCCGGTTCGCCGAAATAGCCCCGCACCGCCTGGGCCAGCACCGCATGCAGCGCATTATCATCATGCGGTCCCCAAACCATATAGGCCGCCTTGGCACCCGGTTTCAGAACCCGCCTCGCCTCAGCTGCGGCCACATTGCGGTCGATCGGAAACATCAAACCGAAGCGGCAGGTCACCGCATCGAAGCTGGCCGCGGCGAACGGCAAAAATTGCATGTCGGCGACTGCGGGCTTTATCTGGGCGAGTTCGAGCGCCGATGCGCGTTGCCGGGATCCGACCAGCATCTCGGGCGAAAAATCGCTGGCAACAACACAGCCCGCGGGTCCTACGCACAGCGCAATGCTGATGGCAGGTTCGCCCCCGCCGGACGCCAGATCGAGCACAACATCACCGGAGGCGATGCCGGCGGCGGCGATCAAGGCCTGGTTCTGGGTATCGTCGGGGGATTCCCCTTTGGGTCCCGTGCGCAGCCAGCCGATACTGCGTTTTGCCCACATGGCGCGTTCCGACGCATTGCTGGTAGTCGCCATCAGATTTTCTTCCGGCCTTCACGTTCGGCAAATTCGAAATAGAGCCTGTGGGCAAGATTGGTGAATTGACCCTGCTGATATTGCTGGTCGTCTATCTTCACCACCGGCAGAACCTTGGAATAATTTCCCGTCAGAAAGACTTCATCGGCGTCCAGCACATCCTGGAAACGCAAGGTGCATTCCCGAACGTCAACGCCGTCGCCCCGCAGCAACTCCATCACCCGCCGTCGGGTCAGGCCCGGCAGGAAGGTCCCGTTGGGAACCGGCGTCATGACAACGCCGTCTTTGGCCATGAAAAGATTGGATGTCGTGAACTCAGCGACATTGCCCACCGGGTCCAGCACGACCGCGGAATCGTAGCCCCGTTCCCGCGCATCCATCATCGCGCGCGCCACGTTGGGGTACAGGCAGGACGCCTTGGCCTCGGTGGGCGCGGATTCCGGCGACGGCCGGCGATATGGCGACAGACACGCCGTGCTTCCCTCCCATGCCGGCATGGGCGCCGTAAAAACAGACAGCATGAATTTTGCGCTCGCGAGGACAGGCGTCACGAAACCATCGGCGAAATAAAATAACGGGCGGATATATAGTTCCGCATCGTTGGGGAATTTTTCGATTCCCTCCCAGGCGAGCCGATCGATTTCGTCCGCGGTGATATCAGGCGTCATGCCGAATGATCTGGCGGACTCGATGACCCTTTGACAATGGCGATCCAGATCCGGCGCCAGACGGGAAAACGCGCGCGCGCCGTCGAACACCGATGACGCCATCCAGAACGAATGGGCCATGGGCCCGATCATGGGGGCGTTGCCCTCATGCCACGCGCCTTCATGATATGTATAGCTGTCGTCCATGGTCATCCTGACTATAGGAGAACCACATCTGGGCCGTCCGTTTCAACCCCTAGGAAGCGCTTGACCCGCTTTCGAAAGATTCCGGCGCGGTCTCAAACGCCTCGGCATAGCCGCGGATCCGTTGCACCATGGCGTGCAGGCCATTAGCGCGGCTTCCACTGAGATGAGACCCCAGCTCCAGCACCTCAAAAAAATCCGGCGGCGTATTGATAATTTCTTCCGGCGTACGCCCCGAATAAATCCGCAGCAGGAGCGCGACCAGGCCCTGGACGATGACCGCATCGCTATCGGCATCGAAATATAGCCGGTCCCCGTCGCGCCGCGCATAAAACCAGACCCGGGACTGGCAGCCCGGGACCAGATGGCTGTCCAGTTTCATATCATCCGACAGCCCGGGCAGCTTGCGGCCGAGCTCAATGATATATTCATAGCGCTGCATCCATTCACCGAGGAACTCAAATTCCTCGATGAGGTTCTGTTTTGCCTCTTCGATCGTTTCTTCCGTCGTCATACCCGTCCCAATTATTTTGATGTAGTGGATATAGAGGCGTTGGGACGCGCGATCAACGATCTCCGTTTTAACAGAACGGCGTTTGGGATAATGTCCGCAACACGATGGCCGAACGCCGCCATTGCATTTCAAACGGCTCCAACGAGGTTTCCCGTGCTCGATCCCTATTCCTTTGTCGGCCCGGTCTTACGACTGCTTCCGCCGGAATCCGCCCACCGCCTGGCAATTCACGCGTTGCGCCTGGGTTTGACGCCGACCGACAGGAACGAACCCGATCCCATTCTTGCCTGTGAACAGATGGGATTGAAATTCACCAACCCGATCGGTCTGTCGGCCGGCTTCGACAAGGATGCGGAAGTTATGGATGCGGCGTTGCGGGTCGGGTTCGGCTTTAGCGAAGCCGGCACGGTCACGCCTTTGCCCCAACCCGGAAACCCGAAGCCGCGCCTGTTCCGCCTGCCCGAAGACCGCGCGGTCATCAACCGGCTGGGCTTTAATAACGGCGGACTGGCGAGGTTTGCGGGACGATTTGCCCGCCGCGACCGGAACAATTCCATCGGACCCGCGGGCGCTAATGTAGGGCGCAATAAACTGACCGACGAAGATCACGCCATCGCGGATTTTGAGATCGGCATCGAAGCGCTTGCCGATCTGGCGGATTATCTGGTGATCAATATTTCGTCGCCCAACACGCCGGGACTGCGCGGCCTGCAGGAACGCGCCCGCCTGGAAGAGCTCATCGGGCGATGCCTGGAAGCGCGCGAACGCGGCATGCATCGGGATGCGCCGACACCGCCCTTGCTGGTAAAAATCGCGCCGGATCTCGACGAAAGCGAAAAGCGCGATATCGCCGAGCTTGCGCTGAAGGCCGACATTGCGGGGTTGATTGTCTGCAACACCACGATCGACCGGCCGGCCACCCTGAAATCCCGATTCCGGGATGAAGCGGGCGGTCTCAGCGGTGCCCCGCTGTTTGACTGCGCGCGGATATTTGTCGCCGAAATGTATCAAATGACCGAAAAACAAATACCCATCATAGGATGCGGCGGCATCGCCAGCGGCGATGACGCCTATGCGATGATTCGCGCCGGCGCTTCCCTGGTCCAGCTCTATAGCGCCCTGGTATTTGAAGGCCCGGCGCTGGTTTACCGCATCAAGAAGCGGCTTGCAGAACGGCTTCGCCAGGATGGATTTACGTCCGTCACGGCCGCAATCGGGGCAGATGACCGGTAAATTAAAATAAAATGATTATTCGTGGTTAACGAGGTTTTAAGACAACTGAACGAGAATTAACGCGGGATTAACTAACGGGACATGTGTCTTCATGTCATTTCTGCGTCATCTGTTCGTCGCCTTGATGTATGCGACGGTTGCCGTCGCCGTCGCGGTATCCACGCCACGCCTTCTGCCGGGCATTGATATCCGGACCGGTCTGATTCTCGGCGGTGTGGTCCTGCTATGCTGCGCCATGCTGCATGAAGTGATTGCGCGACATATTCAGCAGGCCCACCAGGCCGACGACATTGGCGAGCTGCGCACCAGCCACGACGATATCACCCGTGAATTGAGCCTGGCCCGCACGGAAGTCGGCAATATCCACGAGGCCTTGTCTAATTTTCGCGGCGCCAAGGACGCCAACCAGTTTCAGAACGACTTTGAAAATATGGTGTCGGAAGTCCGCATGCTTCAAAATCTGGTTGAGCAGCTATCGTCGCAGCCCCATGCGGGTGCGACAGCGTCAGCCCAGATTGATCGGACCGAACCCGCGGCCGGCGCGAGCCGCAGCGTCGCGCCGGTGGCGAATAATCTGGATGACGCGGCAATTCTACATATCATCAAGGAAGGGTTACGCCAGGACCGGGTCGATCTGGTGCTTCAGCCGATTGTCAGCCTGCCGCAACGCAAGCGCAAATTTTTCGAAGCCTTTACCCGCATTCGAGCCGATGACGAATCGATTATCCTTCCCGAACAATATATCTCCATCGCGGAACGCGAGGGTCTGATCACGGCAATCGACAATATGTTGCTGTTCCGTTGCGTACAGCTTTTGCGCAAAACCCAGGGCCCAAACAAGAATGTCGGGTTTTTCTGCAATATTTCGCCCTACACCCTAGCAGATGTCGGGTTTTTCCGGGAATTCGTTGAATTCATGAGCGACCATGCAGAGCTCGCCTCGAACCTGATCTTCGAATTCTCCCAGGCGACCATCGCCAATCAGGACGAACAGATCATGCGCCAGCTGGGGCGTCTGGCCGCCATGGGTTTCAGGTTCTCGCTGGATCAGGTCACGACCCTCAGCCTGGATTTCGTGGCGCTGTCGGAACAGCATTTCAAGTTCGTCAAAATCGAAGCCGAAGCCTTGCTGGCTGAATTCAGTTCGCCATCTGAGATAAAAGACATCGATTTGCAGGATCTCAAGCGCGCCTTCGAACGCCATGGTATCGACCTGATCGTCGAAAAAATCGAATCCGAGCCTACATTGCTTGAAGTGCTCGATTTCCAGGTCGATTATGGACAAGGATATCTTTTCGGCGCGCCCAGCAAAAGCCATACTGCCTGACATCACGATCAACCACGACAGAACTTTAGAAAGAACAATGGCCGAACCGATAAAGCTGCTTCCCGGCATTGCGCCGATCACATCCGATTATGACGGGTTCATTCTGGACCTCTGGGGCGTAATCCATGATGGCGTGAAGCTCTATGACGGGGTTGTCGATACCCTGGAAAGGCTCCGGTCGGCCGACAAATCTTTCATCATGCTCTCAAACGCCCCACGCCGCAGTACGGCCGTGGTGGAACTGATGACCGGAATGGGCGTGCCGGAAAAGTTTTGTGATCACGTAATGTCGTCGGGCGAAGCCACATGGCAGGAACTCCATGACAGAACGGACCCCTGGTATGACGGCATTGGCAATCATTGTCTCCATATAGGTCCGGAACGAGACCGAAACCTGCTCGATGGCGTGGATTTTGAATTCACCGAGAATGTTTCACAGGCCGATATTATCTTGAACACCGGTCCCTGGCTGGATGATGAGAAGGTCGAGGACTATGAAGAGCTGATGCGGCAATCCGCGGCGCTGGACATCCCCATGCTGTGCGCCAATCCCGATCTAGTGGTGATACGGGGCGGGACGCGTATCATATGCGCCGGCGCCCTGGCGGCGCGATACGAGGAACTGGGCGGAAGGGTCCGCTATCTCGGCAAACCATTCCCGTCCATATACCCCCATTGCTTTGACGTGCTGGGCATCGCCGACCGGTCCCGCATACTCGCCGTCGGGGATTCATTACGCACCGACATCGCCGGCGCCAAAGCGGCGGGAATCGATTCCCTGCTGGTGCTTGGCGGCATTCACGGCGCGGAAGTCGGAATGGTCGATGGCGCGGATCCGGACGAGATGAAAATCAGCGACATGTGTGTGCGAGAAAATCAAAAACCGATCGCAGCGATTTCTGAATTCATATGGTAAGCTTAATGAGTTGTTTGAAAATCAGTAGCGTGGATTTGCCGGTTTCCCATTGGAACTTGGCCGTAAATTTGATCAGAAAACAAACTGACGGGTATTCGTGGATATGAAGAACCAAATGCTCGGATCTCTTTTTTCAAGAGAAAAACTGCCGGAACTGTCCGCCTTGATTATGTCCGCAATCTGGCTCTTGATATGCGTGATCTATGTGGACAGCCAGGTCGGCTGGTCGGCCCTATCGGCATTCCTGCCCCATGAAATCGGCGCCATCTTCACCGGCATATTCGCGCCTTTGGCTTTTATGTGGATCGTAATCGCCCATATGCGCCGCAGTTCGGAACTGCGTGAAACGTCACTGGAGCTGCAACAGGAACTCCGGCGCCTGGCGTTTCCCGGCGATGACAATGACGAACGGTCGCAAACCATCGCCGATGATCTTCGCCGTTATGCCGAAGCCCTGTCTTCGGCGTCCGACAATGCCGCCATTCAATCGGAAAATCTCAAACAGGTCCTGACCGAGCACACCTCGCGATTGGAACGCGCATCGGAAGTCGCGGCCAGCCGCGCCAACGCCACCCAGGAAGCGGTCACATCCCAGACCCGGGAACTGGAACGCGCCACGGAAGGAGCCGTGAACCGGGTCCAGGAGCTGGGCGCGGGATTGCGCCATCAGATGCAGGAATTCGTTTCCGCGTCCGAGCATGCCTCCGCCAGCGCCGAAACCGCCGCCACGTCAGTTCGTCAAAATGCCGATGATCTGATCGCCAGTTTTGGCGAGATTACGGCAGGCATCGAACAGACTGGCGAACAGGTTCGGAGACAATCAGCGGGCCTGAAGGCGTCTTCGGCCGAAGCCATCATCAATATTCGCGATGCGGGTGATGCCCTGGTCGGGCATTCGCGCGAGATAGAGGAAGCGTCGCACCAGGCGCTGAACGTGACCCAGCGTATCGGTGAAGGCTTCAAGGCCCAGTCCGATGAAATCGTGGAAACCGCCAAGGATTCCGTTGCGCGAGTCGAAAATGCGACAGATACATTGCGCCGCCGGAAAAACGACCTTTCAACTGTCGCCCAGCAATCGGCTGCGGCTTTGAATGAGGCCGTGCGCTCGGTGCGGTCGGACACGGAAAACCTGTCCATGACATCGGATCAGGCCACCGCAAAAATCCGCGTCATCAGCGGGGAAATCGAAAGCGTCAAGGGCCAGCTCATAGAGACATCGGACCGCCTCGCGTCCCAGGCGGAAGAGAAAATGGACCAGGTCGGCGCGGCATTGCGCGAACATTCGGAAGAATTCCTGGATGTTACCGACAAGGTCGCCGAACGGACTAATATGCGTCTGGAAGAAATCGGCATTACCATGACGACGCTGACGGAAGAAATGGCGCAACTGGCCGGCGAAACAACCCGAACCCTGGCCCGCCAGGCGGAAGAACGCATGGATCAGCTCGGCGCGACGTTGCGCGCCCGGTCCACGGAATTTATCCACATCGCCGGCACGACCGCCGACGACACCAAACAACGTATGGAAGAAATCGGCGAAACCATCAGCAAGCTGGGCGCTGAAGTCAGCGGCATGGCCGATGAAGCCTCAAGCCATGCGGCCACGCGCATGTCCGAAGTCGGAACGGCGATCAGAACCCAGGCCAATCTGATGGCCCGGACCCTGGAAAGCGCCGCGGAAAGCGCCGGCGAAAAGCTGGAAACCCTGTCGACGGAATTCGACCGAAGATCGGATTCATTGTCGGAAATTGCCGACACTGCCGCGCGGCACGCGATTATCAAGATCGAAGAGATCGCCGGGGTCATGAGCACCGAGACGGACCGCGTGGAAACGATTACGGCGGAAACCGTCGAAAATGCCAGCGCCAAGATGAGCGAGGTTGGCGCGATCGTCGAACGACAATCAAAGCTTCTGGTGGGTCTGGCGGAACGCAATGTCGCCTCCATCGAAGCCGAAGTGGTCGAGATGGGTCATGTTCTGGAACGCCACGCCGATGCCCTCGCCAGCGCGTCAAGCGAAGCGGTGTCGGAAGTTTCCGGCAAGTCGGACGAGGTCGGGCTGTTGTTGCGCCGCCAACTGGCCGATCTGGTTTCCACTTCGGAGCAGGCTGTCGCGGCCGTCGCGGAAAAATCAGAAGAGATGAAGATGACCATGCGGGGCAACGTCAATGACGCCGCCGCCATGACCGATGAAGCAGGCGACAAGGTCATCGAGCGCGCCGAGCAGGTCATCAACCGGCTTCGCCAGCAGACCGAGGAATTCGCCGTAGCGTCGAACCAGTCCACGGAACATGTGATCGCCAAGATCGACCAGGTCGCAAAATCGCTTGAACAAACGAGTGGCGACATCGCCACGGCCTCCGATAGCGTCACCGGTCAGATTCTGGCAAAAGTCCAGGAAGTCGGCGCGGAACTCCGCGGTCAGACCGATCAGTTGATGTCTGAATCAGAACGGATTACATCCCAATCCGTGGCCAAGATAAAGCTCGTCGGCGCAGCATTACGCAAACAAACCGCCGATCTTGACGAGATTTCGGATCACGTCACGGAACGAGCCGAACAGGTTGGCCAGACCCTTGCGGCGCAGGGCGAAAAGCTCACCGCCACGGTCGATGACGCGACCGGCAAGACCAACGTCCTGGAAGAAGTTTTCACCCGCCAGGCATCGACCCTGATCAGCGCATCGGAGCGCGCCGTCGCCCGGACCGAGGATGTCCGCGACATGATCAAACGCCAGGGCCAGGAAGTGGAAGTGATTTCAGGCCAGATATCGGCGAGAACCAAGGAGTTTGAGGACGCGTCCCACAACCAGATGCGACGTCTGACCGCCGCCGCACAGGCCACGGCCGATCACGTGGAATCGGTCGGCGCGGCTATTCAGGGCCATTCAGACCAACTCGGAGTCAGTGCGCGCAGCGCTGTCGACGACCTCAAACAGGTCGGCGAAGTCATTCAACTGCACGCCGGCGGTATGCAGCAATCCTGCGATCAGGCTGTCAGCCAGGTCAATAATGTCATCGATTTGCTGAAAGACGAATCCAGCGCCTTGGATGGCGCGTCGGGAATCGCCGAGGAACGCGTCAGAAGCATCGGACGCATCTTCAAGGAACAGGCGGAAGACCTCACCCGCGCCTCGGAACAGGCGGCGCAGGAAGTCGCGAAAATCGGCAGTGCGCTGGAGCGGCAAACCGGTGACGTGCTGGGCGCCCTCAGCCAGGCCGGCAATCAGGCCGAAGTCATCGGGGAAACTTTCATAGAGCAGGCCAAGTCGTTGAGCGAAGCCGCCACGGTGGCGGAATCCCAGGCTGACCGCATTCGTGAAAATACTTTTGATTCCCGCCGCGACATGTTTCTGCGGGCGTCAAAATTCGTCATCGAAGACCTCAATTCCACGGCGATTGACCTCAACCGGGTGCTCGACAGCGAGAAAACCCAAAAATTATGGCCGAAATTCGCCAAGGGAGATCGGGGCATTTTCGTGCGCGGGATTTTGTCGGAAGACGAGCGGGAAGCCCGGGACGTCATTCAGGGAAAATACGAACATGATGACGATTTCTGCAAATATGTGTCACGCTATATCGAACATTTCGAGAAACTCCTGACGGAAGCCAATGAAAGCGATCCGGAAAACCTGCTAAGTTCCACTTTCCTGTCGGCGGATGTCGGAAAACTGTATCTGCTTCTGGCCCGGGCGGTGGGTCGCCTGAACTAGCTTTTTCATCGAAACAGGGATCGCGGGCTCGTGCTGGTCCTTTTTTTCACCGTCTTTATCGATCTGGTCGGTTTTGGGATCGTCCTGCCGCTACAGCCATTTTATGCCCAGAAATTCGGCGCATCGCCCGACGTCATCACGCTGGTCGCGGCCAGCTTTACCCTGACCCAGTTCATGTTCGCGCCAGTTTGGGGACACCTCAGCGACCGCGTGGGCCGCCGGCCGGTCCTGCTGATCACTATCTTTGGGACATTTATCGGCTATCTGTGGCTCGCTTTGTCGGATTCGCTGATCATGCTGTTTGCGGCGCGGGCCTTTGGCGGCATCATGGCGGCCAATATCGGCGTCGCCCATGCATACGTGGCCGATGTGACGCCCCCGGACCAGCGATCGCGCGGCATGGGTCGTATCGGGGCCGCCGCCGGGCTCGGCTTTGTCATGGGACCTGCCATTGGCGGGCTGTTGGCGGGGCCCGACCCGGTCAATCCGAATTTTCAGCTTCCTTTTGTGGCGGCGGCGGTCTTTTCGGCGGTCGCCTTCTTCCTGGCCATTTTCTTCCTAAAGGAAACCGTCGACCGGGAGGCCCGCGATGCGGCGGCGGCCCTCAAGGGATCACGCATTGCCGCTTTCATGGACGCAATTTCACGTCCCAATCTGGGCCTGCTGCTGTGCCTTGTGATGATGACGCCATTTGTGTTTTCGGGCGTTGAGACAATCCTGGCCATTTGGACCGAACATGCCCTGAATTGGGGGCCGGAACAGAACGGTTATATGTATGCCTTCATGGGATTGATGGCAGTCATCGTCCAGGGGCTCCTGATCGGGCCGCTGACGCGTCTGTTCGGTGAAAAGCGGCTGATCAGCGGTGGGGCGGTCCTCGTGCTCCTGGGATCACTCTGGCTGCCCTGGGGCGTCGGATATGCCGGCATCATGGGGGCGCTGGGACTGATTGTGATGGGGGTCTGTATGTGCGGCCCATCCTTGTCGAGTCTGATTTCACAATATGCCGCCCCCCATGAAAGGGGCAGACTTCTGGGGGTTTCACAGTCTTCCGCGGGACTGGGCCGGATTATGGGGCCTGCCCTGAGCGGCACGGCATTCGCGGCGCTGGGCGCGGATTCGCCCTTTTATGCAGGCGCCCTGGTCATGTTTGTGATGCTGGTTCTGAGTTTCGGGGTTCCGCGACAATCGGCGAGCGGAAATACGTCTGAATAAGCTTGACGAACAGGGGCGAAAACGACTAAAAGTCGCCCCCTGCGGGCCGTTTGGGCTCGCTATGTCTGTATAAATTCGCGGTTCAGGAAACGAGTCATGGCAAGACGTTGCGGTATCACGGGTAAAGGCGTTCTCACGGGTAATAACGTGAGCCATGCCAAAAACAGATCACGCAGACGGTTTCTGCCCAATATCCAGGATGCATCGATCCTGTCCGATGCGCTCGGCAAACCCATTCGCCTGAAGCTATCGACCCGCGCGATCCGGTCCATTGAACATAATGGCGGGCTGGATACCTTTTTGCTGAAAACCTCGGATACCAAATTGACCGACGAAGCTGTCCGGCTGAAAAAGAAGATCAAGAAAGCCGTCGCCGCCAATGAGGCCGCCGCAAGCTAAAGCTGCGCCAGGCGCATTCTTCTAAACCAATGAATTAATCAGCTCGCACGCGCGAGCTTTTTCCTGCGCCGACCAGCCGGCGTAAGATCTTCATCCTCGAACAATTCAGCCAGTCGTTCCATCACGGTGCCGCCGAGTTGTTCGGCGTCCATGATGGTGACGGCGCGCTTATAGTAGCGCGTGACATCATGCCCAATACCGATGGCCGTCAGTTCCACATTGGATCGGGTTTCGATCCACTGGATCACGTCGCGCAGATGGCGTTCCAGATAATTTCCCGGATTGACCGACAAAGTGGAATCGTCGACCGGCGCGCCATCGGAAATGACCATGAGGATACGGCGCTGTTCGGGGCGGGCAAGCAGCCGGTTATGGGCCCATAGCAGCGCTTCGCCATCAATGTTTTCCTTCAACAGCCCTTCGCGCAGCATCAGGCCCAGATTCTTGCGGGCGCGCCGCCACGGCGCTTCGGCCGATTTATAGACGATGTGACGCAGATCGTTGAGCCGCCCCGGATTGGGAGTCTTGCCTTCGGACAACCATTTTTCCCGCGACTGACCGCCCTTCCAAGCCCGAGTAGTAAAGCCCAGGATTTCGACCTTGACCCCGCAGCGCTCCAATGTCCGCGCCAGGATGTCGGCGCTCATGGCCGCCACCGTGATGGGCCGGCCGCGCATGGAGCCGGAATTATCGATCAGCAGAGATACCACCGTGTCACGGAAATCGGTTTCCGTTTCGACTTTGAAACTCAGCGGATGAACCGGGTCAATCACCACCCGGGTCAGGCGTCCGGCATCAAGTATGCCTTCTTCCAGATCAAACTCCCACGACCGCGACTGCTTGGCCTGCAAGCGGCGCTGCAGGCGGTTTGCCAATCGGGAAATCACACCCTGAAGGTGGGCCAATTGCTGATCCAGATGATGGCGTAGTCGCGCCAGTTCCTCCGCGTCGCACAGCTCATGCGCCTCAATGACTTCGTCATATTCCAGGGTGAAAGGCAGATAGGCGGGCTGGCGCTTTTCATCGCCGTAGGTGCCGTCCGGCCGGCGGCGGCGATGGGATTCTTCGCCTTCCTCCTCGCCACTGCCGGGCATCATTTCATCTTCGCCTTGCTCCGACATCATTTCTTCGGCATCGGCGCCTTCGGAATCTTCCGTGTCATCGCTGGGAGCGCCTTCCATTTCCGCGGATGCGCCTTCGGAATCCTCGCTATCGTCGCTGGAATCCTCTGACTGCTCGTCGTCGTTTTCGTCACCGTCTTCGGATTCGGAGCCTTCGGATTCGCCGCCTTCCTCATCCATCAATTCCAGATCGATCAGCAGGCGTTTCATGACATCCGCATATTGCTCCTGATCGGAAAGGCTGTCTTTCAGCGCCTCCAGATCCGTCGCTACATTCTCGTCCAGTTCGGACTGCCACAGATCGACGATCTGCTGCCCGGAATCAGGAATTTCCGCGCCCATCAAAAGCTGGCGGGCCAGCAGGCCCAATACGTCGGCAAGGGGCGCATCTTCCCGGTCGGTAATCCGCGCAAAGCCCTTGGCGCGGCAACGTTCTTCCACCGCCGCATTCAAATTTTGCTTAACGCCCGCCATGCGCTTTGCGCCCAGCGTTTCCACCCGAACCTGTTCCAGGGTTTCAAATATGGCGCGCGCCGTTTCGCCGCCCGGCGCACGGGCCGCATGGATTTCATCATCGTGATAGCGCAGCTTCAGCGCCATACCGTCGGCTTCGCCGCGCAGATAGCGGATTTCATCGTCACCCAGATCGCGGGACGGCACGGGCAGCCGCGCCTGGTTATCGACCAGTCGGGCTTCAGCGCCAAAATTGACCTGAATGTCCTCACGCTCCGCAATGGCGCGCATGGCCGCCGCGGTCACCCTGCGAAAGGATTCTGCCGGTGTTTCGTTCGCCGCCATGAGAGCGCTAGCTGGCCGCTGACTTGACGCCGGACTCAGGCAGGTCTTCACCAAAGCAGCGTTGGTAATATTCCGCCACGGCGGGGCGTTCCAACTCATCGCACTTGTTCAGGAACGTCATCCGGAACGCGGTCGCAAGATCGCCGAAAATCTGGGCGTTCTCCGCCCAGGTGATCACCGTTCGGGGCGACATCACCGTGGAAATATCGCCGTTCATGAAGCCCGCGCGCGAAAGATCCGCCACGGTGACCATGGAACTGACTTTGTCGCGGCCGTCTTCGGTGTCATAAGCCGGCACTTTGGACAATACGATTGCCATTTCCGCTTCATGGGGCAGATAGTTCAGCGTGGTCACCAGATTCCAGCGATCAAGCTGGCCCTGGTTGATCTGCTGGGTGCCGTGATAGAGCCCGGTGGTGTCGCCAAGCCCGATTGTGTTGGCCGTGGCCAGCAGGCGAAAGGCGGGATGGGGCGTGAGAACCTTGTTCTGGTCGAGCAGGGTCATCTTGCCATGGGCTTCAAGTACGCGTTGGATCACGAACATCACATCCGGACGCCCGGCGTCATATTCGTCAAACACCAATGCGCAGGGAGACTGAAGCGCCCAGGGCAGAATGCCTTCCCGGAATTCGGTGACCTGTTTACCCTCACGCAGCACAATGGCGTCCTTGCCGATCAGATCGATACGGCTGATGTGGCTGTCCAGATTGATCCGGATACATGGCCAGTTCAGCCGCGCGGCGACCTGCTCGATATGAGTTGATTTGCCGGTGCCGTGATAGCCCTGGATCAGGAGTCGCCGGTTATGAGCAAATGCGACAAGAATAGCCAGCGTGGTTTCCCTGTCAAAACAGTAGGTAACATCAAGATCCGGTACATTTTCCGTGCGTTCGCTGTACGCCGGCACCTTCATATCAATGTCAATTCCGAACACGTCACGCACTGAAATTTCGATATCAGGCATGTCAATGGCGACGTCATTGGCCGCCACGTTTGCTGTCTTTGATGTCATATACTGGAATTCCTCGGTCTACTAACGGGGCTCGGCCTGGAGCCACTCGCTGCGCTTCAGTGTTGAATAGGCGTCATTGATCAATTTTAACCGTTCTTCCGCCTTCTTGTCGCCCCCGTTCGCGTCTGGATGGAGCCGTTTCACCAGTTCTTTGTATCGGGTCTTCACCTGATCGGCATTCACCGGCGGCGCCAGATCCAGCATCGCCAATGCTTTTTGTTCCTCTGTCTCCGGCTCCCAGGACTTGGCGCCGGAACCGTTTTGAGAACCATTCGTGGTTCCTATATTGTCTTCATAGACGCCGAAATCATCCCTGATCTCGGGTCCTTCGCCGCCCATCCGAAAGGCGCCGCTGGTTCCGAAGGGCCAGCTGGGCCGCCGCCAGGTCGCATCGGCCCGCCGATGGGCTTCAATTTGCGACTCATTGAGCCCTGCGTAATAGTCCCACGCCGCGTTATACTCGCGCACGTGGTCCAGGCAAAGCCAAATAAAGCTCTTTAAGGCACGGCGGGATAGCGGCGCCCGATGAATTGCATCCGCGTCGCATCCCGGGGCGGCACAGATACCATCCGCGCCGGCCGACTGATCAGCCTCTATCAGGCTCCAAATATCGGTCCTTTTATCCACGGCGCACAGTATGGTGACCCGGACGTGGCGTTGCAAGGTCACTAAAGGCCCGAAATCGCCGCTCAGGACCCGGTATAGTACTCCGGGAATTCCTCACGCACGATTTCGCCGTCGCTGCTCCAGACATGGCAGGTATTCAAAGGCGGCCTGAGCCCTTCTTCCTTGCTTCTTTTTCGCGGCCCCGACCTCGACCACATCACGGTGTGGAATGCGACGGTTGCCAGGGGTCGCAACAGGTCAACTAAATGCGCGCAGCCCTGCGCGCCGCCGAGTCGCTGTCGAATTTCCCGGTTCCATCCGGGTCCGATTGTGAGCCCTTTAAGCTTGTCGAAACTGGGAAGAATGTTTTCACACAAGGGGAACGGTGAAGCGTCCATCAGCGTTTCAACGTCCTGAATGACAAGACTGTCATCCACGGTCAGGCGTAGCCACATATTGTGAAACGGATCCCCCGCCTCCTGGGTGCCCCGGTGTTTGTTTTCGAACTCATAAGACTTTGTGTCTGTAAGATTTCCTTCAATGTCCCACAGGCCATCATCGCGGGCAAAGCCGCGGCATTCTATCGCCCTTACATGGATGGGCTCGCGCGTCACCTGAGCGGGTGTGAGCGGCATTCTGGTCTCCAACTGGATAATCTGTTCGGAAGCCCGGCACTATACGCAGCGCGCCGGTTTGGTCAACAATCCCGAATGGCTTGCCGCACCCTGTCCGGTCCCATACAACAGGTCGGAATGAAAGAAAGGCGACACAAATGGTTTTTCCGCGCGATGCGGTCAATCAGATGCTGGACCGGCTAGCGGCCCATCCTTTTCACGCGAACCGATTGCCGGGAGCGGTCGCCAATGCCGACGAATTCGCGGACGCCGTCCCGCTGATGACACGGACCGATCTGGTCGCCGAAATGGAAAAACCCGGCTATGGGGCCTTCGGCGGCGCAAAACCGGTCCGCATGAATATGAGCCCCATGGGCGCATCGCTGGTCCCCGCCATGCAAACCGCCGGCGACATCACAAATATGGTCGCTGCCTGTCGCACCCACCTGGACGCGTGCGGCATTACGGACAATGACGTTTGCGCCGTCACTTTCGGCTATCACCTGTTTGTCGCCGGACTGTTCTATCAGACCCAGATGGAGGCCCATGGCGTGGCTTGTATTCCGCTGGGGCCGGGCGAGGCGGAACGGGCCGTAGAACTCTGCGCCAAACATAATGTCACCGTGCTGGCCGGCAACCCGTCATTCTCATTACGACTGATTGAGGCTGGACTGAATCCGCCACGGGTGTTTTTCGCCGGCGGCGAAGCCTTTACGGGGAACCCGACCCTATATGGCGCAGTCCGCGCGGCCATGCCCGACACCATTCTGGTGGATAGTTTCTCATTGTCGGAATTCCTGCCGGTGGCCCGCACTTTTCCGGGCGGCGAAGGCGTCCATGTGTTCGATGAACTGGTTTATGCCGAAGTCATTGATCCGGAAACCAGCCTGCCCGTCGCCGACGGGGAACGGGGCGAACTGGTGCTGACGCATCTCAAGAAGGAAGCCCAGCCTTTGGTCCGGTACCGTACCGGTGATCTGACCATCCGGCGCGTCACCGACCCGGTCCACGAACGGGTCGTCAACCTGCCGCGCGTGGTGTTCGGGCGAACCGACAACATGGTCAAGGTCAAGGGCGTCAAGCTTTACCCGTCGGAAATCCGCGCCGTATTGCTGGGTCTTGACGGGCTCACCGGGAAATACAGCCTGTCCGTATCATCCGGCCCGAGCGGCGGCGACCGGCTCGCGCTGCAGCTTGAAGGCGCGGGCGGCGATGACATTACGGAAGAAATCTCACGGCGTTTCAAATCCCAAACGCTCATTTCGGCCGACGAGATAACATTGGTCGGGGAACTGCCCGGCGGGCCCCTGGCGACCGACAACAGAAGAGGTACTTCATGAGCGACTGGCGTTTTATCGTCGATCACAATTCCTACGCCGATTTTTCCGTATCGGTGTCACCGGCCGTGGAAAAGGCGGTCGTAACGGGCGAGGCCCCGCCGACTGTATTTCTGTGCATGTTCGATGCGGATTCCATCACCATCGGCGTCAATGAGGACCCGGAACAGGCGCTGGATCTGGCGTTTTGCGATCAACAAAAAATCGCCTTTCGACGCCGTTTGAACGGCGGCGGGGCGATTTATGCCGGAAAAGGGTCGGCATTGATCGTACTGACGCTCAAAACAGATCATCAAAGGGTCCCCGAGACCTCAGCGGAGGCTTTCCCCCAGATTTTGACGGTATTTGCAGAGGTTTTTGCCCGGCGCTACGGCTTTGCGGCCGAATACCGGCCCCTGAACGACATTCAGGTCGAAGGACGCAAACTGGTGCCCACATCGCTGAAAATCGAAGACGGCGTCATGACCCTGCGCATCGTGGTCAATCTGAAACCCATCGACACCGAAATGGCCGGCCGCGCCATGCCCATGCCGCCGGAAAAAGTGCAGGACAAGGAACTGAAGGACCTGACATCCCGCTTTACCTGGCTGGAGCGCGAGGCGAAACGCGACATTTCGGAAGCGGAACTGGAAGCCTTTACCCTGGACTGCATAGAGCATGCCTTTGGCGAAACCGACCTGACGCGTTCCGGGCTGATTGCGTCGGAGAACGTCTATGCCGAGGAATTTCGGGAGCAATTCGAATCCGACGCCTGGCTGTTCGGCAAGAGTGAGCGCAACCGCCTCGGCGATTTGCTCCAGCCGGGCGACACGGTTGGGCGGGGTCGGGTCAAGGCCATGGGTGGGATGATCCGCGCGACCCTGGCCATACGTGACGGACTGGTGCTGCGGGCCATCGTCAATGGCGACTGGCATCCACGGCCCATTGACGGCATCGCCTGGCTGGAAGATGCGCTAACCGGGGTCGCGGCGGAACCGGCGGCGCTGAACACGTGCGTGTCGGTGTTCCTGGACCGGGCGGATGTTGAATTCGCCGGGGTCGAAAAAGCCGATCTCGGCGCGGCGCTTGAAAAGGCGCTGGCCGATCAACAGCCCGGTCTCTGAAATATGACAAGCGCGCCGGAGCCGGATGATCTGCCGGCCGTTCCAGGCGCCTATGTGCTGATCATGGAAAGCCGGAGCCCGATCGCCGTGTCCATCGGCAGTTTGACCGATACCGTTTTACCGCCGGGCCGGTACGCTTATGCGGGCAGCGCCCGGGGGCCGGGCGGTATCCGCGCCCGGGTGGCCCGCCATCTGCGCAAAGACAAAAAACTGCACTGGCATATCGACCGCATCACCACGGCGGCGGACATCACCGAGGTGCGGACATATCCAGACGGCGATGAATGCGGCCTGGTAATCGAGCTCATGACCCAACCGGGCGCACATCATCCAATACGAAACTTTGGCAGTTCCGATTGCCGAATTTGCGCGTCACATTTCGTCGCGCTGGATTAATTGCTACTCGGCGGCGGCGACAGATGCGGCGAGTTCAGCCGTGTCGATGCCGGAAGACTGCGCCATGCCCAGCGCGATCAAATAGGTGTCGAGGAGCATTTCCTGTTCCTGACGGTCATTATCTTCCATTTTACGCAGACGCACGACCTGACGCATGATTTTCGGGTCGAAGCCGGTGCCCTTGGCCTCGGCATAAACCTCTTTGATATCCGCGCCGAGTTCGGCCTTTTCTTCTTCCAACCGCTCAATACGTTCGATGAATGAGCGAAGTCTTTCCTGTGCGGCGTCACCGTCGGCCATGGTCGTCTCTCCCTTACGCTTGCGTCCCTGAATGGGAATACAGGACCATAAAGAACCTCACTCCGAATCTGAACGATCAGGCCGGCGTGGCGCCAAGAAATCTGTGGATAAGGGGTGAATAACCTTAATTAGCAGATCGTTTTCCACTTACGTGGAATCGCACCGGCCCGCTCCCCCACCGGGCCACCGCCATCTTCCCACATGGGGGATCATCCTCATTGGGTGGCCGGGTGGGGGAGCGGGCCGGCGCCGCCTAAACGTGAAAGACTCTAGCCATCGGTGGTCAGGTTGGGATCGGCCATGACTTCCTTGAATTGCGCCTGCTGTTCAGCGCTGGCCTCAGCCTGATGGTTGGTCTTCCACTCGTCATAGGGCATGCCGTACACATGGGCGCGCGCATCTTCCATGGATAGCTCCACGCCACGGTCCTTGCCCGCGGCGACCATCCATTTGCTGAGACAGTTGCGGCAGAAACCGGACATATTCATCAAATCGATATTCTGCACGTCCGTGCGCTTCTGAAAATGGCCAATCAATGTGCGAAAGGCGGCGGCTTCCAGTTCCGTGCGGGTTTGTTCGTCCATACTGTCCTCCTGAATTCGGTCTGTCTGGGATATTGGACCAGCCGCCCCGAATGTCCAACCCTCAGGTCATGGCATTTTGTCACAGACCGGCAACTGTATCCTCGATCAGCAGATCAACGACCGATTTCAGCGCTGTCTCGTGATCCGCGCCCGAATTGATTGCCTGCTGATAGGCGTCAAGCTGACTGTGGGCGCTTGAGCCGCGCGCCACGATGGCCCGGGCATGTTCAAGTTCGTCCCGACAGTCGAAGAATTCTGCATCCTCGCTCAGCAGCTCGATAATTTCATCGAGAAGCACGTCGAACGGCACGATCTCGCCCCGGCCAAAATCGACCAGCCCTTCGTCGAAGCCATAGCGCTGAGCGCGCCACCTGTTTTCATCCACCAGAAACCTGGAATAGACGCGCCATCGCTGATTATCTCGCCGCAACCGGTGCAGCATTCGGCACAGGCACCGGTACATCGCGGCAATGCACATGGCGTCGTCGAGCCGGGTACAGACATCCGTAATGCGCATTTCCAGTGTGGGGAAGCGCGCCGATGGTCGGACATCCCACCAGATTTTGGTGGCGTCCTCAATGAGTCCGGCGTGAACCAGCGCATCGACAGTACGCCGATATTCCCCGTAGCTGGCGAATTGTTCCGGCAGACCGGTGCGGGGCAGTTCATCGAAAACACACAGCCGATAGGATTTCAGTCCGGTGTCGGCCCCTTCCCAGAAGGGCGACGAGGTGCTCAACGCCAGCAGATGGGGCAGGAAATATGGGATTTGATTAAGAATATCGATGGCCAGTTCATCGTCATCAAGCCCGACATGAACATGCATGCCGCAAATCACCAGACGCCGGGCGGCAACCTGCATGTCCTGTTCGAGGACGGCATAGCGTTCCTTGTCGGTCGGCTTCTGGTCGCGCCAGCGGCCGAATGGATGGGTCGAGGCCGCAATGGGCGCAAGCCCGAACTCCGCCGCCACCTCTGCCACCGTACCCCTGAGGTTCGTCAGATCATCGCGCGCTTCCCGCAACGTGGAGCACACTCTAGTGCCGACCTCGATCTGGGTTTGCAGAAATTCCGGGCCTACCTGGCCGCGCAGCCGGGACTCGCATTTTGCGATCATGTCGGGCGGCGGCGCGGCGACCAGATTCCGCGTGACCCGATCAACCAGCAGGTATTCCTCCTCGATCCCGACGGTAAAGCTGGGCAGGTTCAGAGCCATCAGTAAATTTCCACCCCATATAGCCCCGGGTCGGCCAGAACCTCTTCCAGCGCATTGCCCAGAATATCTGCATAGCGCGCAATGCCGTCCTGATCCCGTATCTGGTCTTCCCGGATTTCGATCAACGCATTGGGCAGACCGGCGGCAGTAGCGTGAACTTCGGCCGAATAGCCGTAATGTTCACGCCCGGAATAAGGCTGGTTTTCGCCCACAGTGAGATCGCCCCGGGCGCGCAGGACCGCCAATAGGGGAGTGGGAATGCGGGGGTCATTATCCCACAGCACGCTGATGTGCCAGGGCCGCTTCATATTGTCCATTTCCGGCGTAAAGCTATGGATGGCGACAATGGCGGGCGGGGTTCCACGCGCCTGAACATGATCGATCGCCGCTTCGACCGCGTGATGATAGGGATGAAATATCGCATCCATGCGGCGCGCGGCCTCGGCCGGCGAAACGTCTTGATTGCCCGGAATGACAATGCCATCGCTTGCAGCCGGAATTGACGTCTCGTGACCCGGTTTCCGATTACAGTCGATGACCAGCCTTGAATATCCCGACAGGACGGCCGGCGCGTCGAGCCGCTGGGACAGAATGCGCGTCACCTGAGCGGCGCCGGAATCCCAGGCGATGTGGTCGGCAAGATCCTGAGGTTTCATTCCCAGCTCTGCGAGAGATTGCGGAACGGCATTGGACGCATGATCACAGAGCAGAACCAGATCGGCCTGACCGGCGGCATTCACCGTCTCAAACGGAGGCGGATCGTCCGGACCCAACACGGGCGGCGGATTATCGGCATTATCTGATACAGGCCTATCCATGATATATAGGTATCCGACGTATGGTGGTCGACGCGGAGCCTTGTGTTATAGTTTTAGATAGTGCCATCAACAGGGCGAGAGTTTGAGAGATTTTTTATGAGTGACGATGCGAACACACAAAACCAGCTTCAGGTTTTGGTCATTGATGACGATGATCTGGTGCGCGAAACCCTGGAAATGCTTTTACTTGATGCCGGATACAGCGTGACATCGGCATCTGACGGACGTCGTGGGCTGGCGGAGTTGGAAAAGGCAACGCCCGATTTTGTCGTCACGGATATATACATGCCCGAAAAAGAAGGCATCGAAACGATCGTAGATATCCGGCGCACCCACCCGAATATCAAGATTATCGCCATGTCGGGAGGCGCCGATGTGGGATCCATGCCCGTGCTGCAACTGGCCGAAATGGTCGGCGCCGACAAGGTGCTGAAAAAGCCCTTTCTGCCAAGCGAAATCGTTGAAGCCATCGAGGCGCTCCGTAAAACATAATCCTCGAGAATGAGGGATCAAAAAATGGAGGCGTCCCCCATGCCGGCCCAGTATGAAATGATGGTCGAAAAGGATGTCTACGTCACCATGCGCGACGGCGTGCGGATCGCGCTCTGTATATATCGGCCGGACGGCGACGGCGCGTTTCCGGCATTATTCGCGCCCTCCCCTTATCAATATGAATATGACGATGTACCGGCTTATTCGATATTTCCGTGGCGCGAAACAGGCCCCGTTGAATGGTATGTGAACCAGGGATACGCCTATGTTCATATGGATGTGCGCGGGTCGGGCCGGTCAGAAGGCGCGTTCGGTTTCATGGGCAAAATCGAGCAGGAAGATTACTGCGAGGTCATCGAGTGGATCGCGAAACAGCCCTGGAGCAATGAACGCATTGGCGGCATCGGCCAGTCATACTACGCCATGGCGCAATGGTTCATGGCGGCCATGAATCCGCCGGCTCTGAAATGCATCATTCCCTATGACGGGCTGGTCGATCACTATCGCGGATCGGTCTATCACGGCGGAATTTTTTGCAGCTACCGCACCGGCTGGTATATCGGGCTGCTGGCCAACAACCAGCACCGCCCCGGCAACGAACCCAAGCGGCCCCGTATGGAATGCGATCTGGTCGGGGACATCGTCGCCCACACGACATACGACGAATACTGGCAGGAACGGTCGGCCTATGAGCGACTGAAAGATATCAAGATCCCGGTATTATCCATCGGCCATTGGGGCAAGATGGGGCTACATCTGCGAGGCAACGTGCTGGGATATGAAGAACTTGAAAGCCCGAAAAAGCTGGTTGTGACCGGAGCCAAGAGCGTTCATGACGCCCACCACTGGTTTGATTCCATCGAATTCCACGAAAAGGAATTGTTGCCGTTTTACGATTATCACCTGAAGGGAATTGATAACGGCGTCATGGATGAGCCCCCCGTACGAATTTTCGTGCGTGGCGATGAAGAATATCGGGAAGAACCCAAATGGCCCCTGGACCGGGCGCAATACCAGTCCTGGTATCTACGCAAGGGGCCCTCGGGCAGCCTGACCTCGCTCAATGACGGCGGCCTGTCGCCGGAACCACCGGCCAAAGGCGAAGGCGCGACCGAATACAGCTATCCCGATGCGGGTTGGCGCATGGGCGTAATCGGCCCGGGGCCTGATGGCCGGCCCGACCCCATCCGCCGGGTCCTGACTTATACATCCGCGCCCCTTGCGGAAGATCTCGAGGTGACCGGCACCATCATCCTGGAGCTTATGGCGTCAAGCGACCAGATCGACACGCGCTTTATCGTCAAGCTTGCGGACCAGGACCCACGGGCGCCGTCCGACGGCGAAGCGGGACGCCAACCGACATCGGTCAATGTATCCAAAGGCTGGATGCAGGCGTCCCACAGAGAAAAAGACCCTGACCGCAGCACTGACCTCAGGCCGTTCTACAAACATGACATTCCCGAGCCCATCGAGCCGGGAAAAGTCTATCAATATGATATTGAGGTTCTGCCATGCTCATATGTCTTCAAGAGAGGCCATCGCATCCGCCTTGAAATCTCCAATGGCGATTCCGGTCTGACCGATGCGGTATTCCAGCATCCCTATCACCCGTCATTGGTCGGCACGGACAATATTTGGCACGATTCCGTGCACGCCTCGCGCATCAGGCTGCCGATCATCCCGCGCTAGCGCGAACCACGATTAGACAGTGGGCTGATCCCGCGACAGGGTCGGGTCGAGTATGAGTTTGCCTGACGTTTCCCGGCGTTCCATCAGCCGGTGGGCTTCATCGGCTTCGTGCAACGGCATGATGCGATCGATCTTAGCGGCGCGGATATTCCCCGCATGGGCCTGTTCCAGGGACCATTCAATATCACTGGTATCGCAGCCGGGGCTGCCGAGTATCTTGATACGCCGAAGATAGAGCCTGCTGATATCCAGCGGCACCGTCCCACCGCCATGCGCGCCAGCGGTGACCAGCCGGCCACGGGCGGCCAGGCTGTTGAAAGCGCCGGGCCACAAATCCGGATCGCCGATATTCTCAGCGACCACCTGAACGCCGCGCCCGTCAGTCAGACGTCCGACTTCAGCCGCCAGATCCTGTGACCGGTAATTGACGCCGTAATCGGCGCCAAAATCGAGCCCGGTCTGAACCCGCTCATCGGTGCCGGCGGCCGCGACAACCGTCGCCCCCATCTGCTTGGCGACCTGGATCGAACTGGAGCCAAGGCCGCCGGCCGCACCCATAACGAGAATCCATTCGCCCGGCTGGAGTTCGGCGCGCTTATGCAGCATATGACGCGCGGTCGGAAAATGACGGGTGATGACAGTGGCGTCGGCAAAATTGAGAGTGTCGGGAATCGGGTAAACCACCTGCTGGGGCGCCTTCACCTGTTCCCCATAGCCGCCCCACCGGTTGACGCCGAGGCTACTGCCGCCGGTGCATTCCGACTGCCGGCCCGCCACGCAGAATTCGCATATTTCACATCGAATGCCGGCCTGAACATTGACGCGATCACCCACGGCGACGCGATCAACCCCGGCCCCGATCGCGAGCACGACGCCGCTGGGATCGACCCCCAGGATATGGGGCAAGGGCGTGCCCCGTGCGTAGTTACCGGATCTCACCGTGACATCCAGCGTGTAATTGACCGACACGGCGTGGACCGCGACCACAACCTCGCCGGGCCCGGGGACCAGATCCGGCACTTCCTCCAGGCGCATGACCTCCGGTCCGCCGAATTCCCTGATCACCAATGCTTTCATGGAGTTATCTCTTTTATTCTTGAAGTGTATTATTCGCCGAGTTCGGCGCGCACAATGGCCGCGCCCTCAACCATGGCGGAGAGTTTCCCGAACGCGACATCCCGCGACAAATATTTCATGCCGCAATCCGGCGCCACGATCAAACGGTCGGCGGGCGCATGGTTCAGCGCAACGCGAATTCGGTCCGCTACCATCTCCGGCGTTTCAATGTCCGGGTCGCCCATGGAAATCACGCCAAGCATGATTTTCTTCGATGGCAATGTTTCCACCACCGACACATCGAGCCCAGGTTCCGCCGCCTCGATGGAAATCTGGTTGGCGCAGCAGGTCTCCAGCTCAGGCAGGAATGAATATCCGCTGGGTTTTTCGTGAACGACCGCGGCGTATCCAAAACACATATGGACCGCCGTCTCGCCGGTTACGCCATCAAGGGCGCGGGCGATGGTTTCCACGGCAAACTTTTTCGCCTTTTCATGACGCGACTGCATCCAGGGTTCGTCCAGCTGGACGATATCCGCGCCGGCCGCAAACAGAGCGTGGACTTCTTCATTGACCGCGTCCGCGTATGCAATCGCCAGGCTTTCTTCATCGTCGTAATATTCGTTTTGCGCCTGCTGGGCCATGGTGAACGGACCAGGCAAGGTGATCTTGATGGCGCGGTCCGTATTGGCGCGCAGAAATTCCGTATCCCGCACCTGTATCGGGCGCGCCCGGCGTATCGGCCCGACCACACGGGGCACCGGCGTGGAATTGCCTGTGCGGCCCAGAACCGAGCCCGGGCTGTCGATATCGATGCCTTCCAGCGCAGTCGCAAAATGGTTCGAATAGCTTTCGCGGCGAATTTCGCCATCGGTAATGATATCAATTCCCGCACGCTCCATGTCGCGCACAGCCAAAAGCGTGGCGTCATCCTGCGCTTCCTGGAGGTTTTCTTCCGGCACCCGCCATAGCTCACGTGCGCGAACCCGGGGTGGCATGCGGCTTTTCAATTTGTCACGATCAACCAGCCAGGCCGGTTGTGGGTAGCTGCCGACAACGCTGGTCGGAAGTAATTGGGGAACGGGTCTACGCATACGCGTCAGCCTTTGTTTTCATGCGAACTGGGGTTTCGAACGAACCGCGTCTTAATGCGAACTGGGTTGTTTCATGAATGAGCTCCGGTCCGCCGTTTCGACCGAAACATTGATCATCTTGTCATCCCGCAAGAGACCAAGCGATACAGTGACCCCGGCGTCCCCCGAGCCCCAGACCTTTCGGTACAGATCGGCGAGACCGCTGACCTGAAGACCATTGACCGCGAGCAGTACATCACCGGGCTCAACACCGGCCTCCTCGGCCGGGCTTCTGTCCGAAATTGACGTAATCAGCACGCGGCCAAAGGTTTCCATGCTGTAGAGGCCCATCCAGGGTCGGGCCGGGCTGGACCGATGGCCAAATTTCAGTAGATCGTCCATCACGAATTTGAGCAGGTCGATCGGCAGAAACATGTTGCCCGCTTCGGGGGTGTCATCCTCGGAGGCATCCTGCACGAACAACGAGCCGACGCCGACCAGCTTGCCGCTGTCATCAATCAGCGCCGAGCCGCTCCAATGGGGATGGGGCGGCGTCGTAAAAATCGCCTCATCCAACATATATTCCCAATATCCGGCAAATTCCCGTTTCGAGACCACGATAGCGTTGATCGCCTGACCCCGTCCGCCACGTGCGCCGATGATCAGCGTCTCCTGCTCGATGACGTCGGCGGAATTTCCCAGCTCGATCGGTTTCACCCCCAGATCGCCGGCGGCCCGCAAAAGGCCGAAACCGGTTTCATAATCATAGGCAATGGCATGCGCATGTGCGGTAACGCCGTTATTAGCGGTGAGAATGATGGTCTCGGCCTCGGCGATAAGATAGCCGATTGTCACGACCAGCCCGTCATCGCTGATCAGAATGCCGTTCCCTTCCCGTTCAGTCCCGAGATAGGACGATGAAAATGCGTCATCGGGCGCACGCGACTGCAGATTGAGGATCGGCGCCAGCGCCGCATCAAGATCAAATGTCAGCTGACCCGGTTCCGGACGCGACGCGGCCGTAAACATGGGATCGAAAACATGGGCAAGCCCAAGAGGCTTGTGACCGTTCGCTTCTTTGATACCGCTCATGAATCCTACCGGCTAAATGCCCCATTCAGGGCGCGAAAGGACCCTAGCACCCGCCCCCTTCCCGCGCAAAGGTTCAGATGGGAAAAGAGGATATGGGCGGAATAAAGCGAGAGGATATGGCGTGTTCCGGACCACGTGCTATCCTTAAAGCGAGATCAACCGCAATTCGATTTGAGAACATATGACCGATCAGCCCCGTTACCGTATTGGCGTCGATGTGGGCGGCACCCATACCGATCTTGTCCTGTTGAACAGCGTCACCGGGTCACTGACCATCGAAAAAGTGCCAAGCACCCCGGCCAATCCGGCCCTGGCCGTGCTGGACGGCGTTGGTCGGTTCATCGCCAAGGGGGTCGACCCGGCAGCCGTCGAGTTCTTTTCCCACGGAACGACAATCACCACCAATGCGCTGTTGCAGATGCGGGGCGCGCGGGTGGGTTTGATGATCAGTGCGGGATATCGCGCCATACAGGAAGTCCAGAATCAGGCCCGCGACGGCAATCCGTTCGATTATTTTTATAAGAAACCTGAACCCATAGCGCCGCAAAGCCTGACCCGGGAAATACCGGGCCGCATCGATTTTGAGGGCAATGAGCTTATTCCACTGGATGAGGATATTGTGCGTCGCGCGGCTCGGGAACTGGTCGATACCGGCGCCGAGTCCATCGCGATCTGTTATTTGTTCTCTTTCATGAATCCAACCCACGAAGACGCCAGCCGGAAAATCATCGAAGACGCCTTTCCCGACATCCAGATATCAACATCTTCCCAGGTCATGCCCCGTATCCGGGAATGGCCGCGCCTGTCGACCACCTTGATGAACGCTTATCTAGAACCGGTTCTGGTGCGCTATATCTTGGATCTGGCCAACGGGCTTGACGATATCGGCGTTGCGACGCCCCAGCGGTTCTTGATGCAATCAAACGGCGGCGTGATGCCGTTTACCGCCGCTATTTCCGGTGGCAAGACCGTGCATACGCTTTTGTCGGGACCTGCCGCCGGCGCGCAGGCCGGGGCCTATCTGGCGGCGGACGACGCAAAAATCGGGCTGGTGACCCTGGATATGGGCGGCACCAGCTGCGACATCGCGTTCATCGAAGGCGGCGCGCCATTGGAGACCACGGAGGGCATCGTCGACCGTCGCCCGTTGGATGTACCCGCGCTGGATTTGACGACAATTTCGGCCGGCGGAGGATCCATTGCCTGGATCGACCGGGGCGGTTTCCTCTGTGTCGGACCCCAGAGCGCCGGGGCCGACCCGGGCCCGGCCTGCTACGGCAAGGGCGGGGAGGAGCCGACCGTGACCGATGCGGATATCGCCTGCGGATTTCTGAACCCGGAGCAATTCCTGGGCGGCGCGCAAAGCATCGATGCCAACGCAGCGCTGGCGGCGCTGAAAGATAAAATCGGCGATCCCATGGGGCTTACGGCATTGCAGGCCGCCGCCGGCATAAGGCGCATCGTCGACATGCGGATGGCCGATGAGGTTCGCGTCGTGGCCGCCAAGCGCGGCGTTGATCCGCAGGAATTCACTTTGTTGCCGTTCGGCGGCGCGGGCGCGGTCCATGCCGCCGCCGTGGCCGAGGAGCTTGGCATCCGCCGTATTCTGGTGCCCCCGAGGCCGGGCGCATTTTCGGCGCTGGGGCTGCTCTGCACCGATGTGGTGCATGACTATATCCGGTCCGAGCTGCGCCCACTTGACCAGGTTGCGCCCGATCATGCGGAACAGATTTTCAGCGCGTTGGAGGCGCGCGCGGCCGGGGAGCTGAGAGAGGAGGGGCTCGATCCCGCGGATGCCATCAATATGCGCGAACTCGACATGCGCTATGTGGGCCAGGGTTACGAACTTCGCGTGCCCCTGGACGGCTTGGGGCAAGGCGGGCTGGACGATGCGGCCATGACGACGGCCCGCGTGCGCTTTGACGAACGTCATGCCCAGCTACACGGACATGCAGCGGCGGAAAAATCCGTCGAGGTGGTGAGTTACCGGTTGCGCGTCCGCGTGACCGTGCCGCGCTATGAACCCGCGCCGCCCGCCGACGCGCCGCCCCATGACGCGCCGGTTGCCGGCATAACGGGGACGCGCGAGGTCTATTTCGACGGCGAGACAGCGCTCACGACCAACATATATGAGCGCGACAAGCTGGACGCCGGCGCGCATATGGCCGGCCCCGCCATCATCGAGCAGTTCGACGCCACCACGGTGGTGCCTCCGGGTTGGACGGCGATGGTTGATGGCAATTTCAATGTGATCCTCGCCCATGGTTGACGTCATCACAACCCAGGTTCTGCTGGGCAAGATTTCCGCCCTGACGGATGAAATGCACTACCATTTTTACCGGTCGGGCTATTCAACGATTATCCGGGAATCGCGGGATTTTTCATGCGTGATCCTGGACAAAAGCGGCGGGCTGATTGTTGCGCCGCCAATGTTTTTCCATGCCCCTGTTTACAAGCATCTCGTAGCGCGAACGTTGGAACTTTATGGCGAGGATGGATTGCACGACGGCGATGTCTTCGTCTGCAACCATCCCTATGAGGGCGGATTGCCCCATGTGTCCGACATGGCGTTCATCGCGCCCGTTTTCGCGGGAGACATGCTTGTCGGGTTTTCCGGCTCCATCGCCCACAAGGCCGATATCGGGGGCACCAACCCAGGCAGCACCTCGGCAAACTCGACAGAAATATTCCATGAAGGTCTTCTGCTGCCGCCGGTACGGATCGAAACGGCCGGCAAACCCGATGCGGATCTGGAACGATTGATTCTGGCTAATTCACGCCAGCCCGAATTGGTGCAGGGTGACATGCGGGCGCAGATCGCGGCCACCAAAATGGGCATCGATCGAATCGGCGAATTATGCGCACGGTTCGGCGCGGACGTGGTCACCGATGCGTTTACCGCGATATTGCAGCGCGCGTCTGTTGAATTGACGCGATCCATCGCAGCGTTGCCGGACGGCATTTCCGAAGCAGTGGGGCATATGGATGATGACGGCGTGGAACATGACCGACCGGTAAAATTCGCCGTCAAAATCACGGTCACGGGAGACGCCATCACGTTCGACTTTTCCGACAGTGACCGGCAGGCCAAGGGTCCGGTCAATCTGCGGCCGTCCATGGTCGAAGCGTGCGTATTTTATTCCCTGATCGGCTGCCTGGGACCGGATCTGGTCTTCAATGACGGTATGCGCGAGGCGGTGAAGTTCATCTATGCGCCCCGTACCGTCACCAACGCATCGCTCCCCGCTCCCGTGTCCAGCTACCAGAAAGCCAATCTCAAACTGGTCGATGTCATCCTGGAAGCCCTGGCGTATTTCAAACCGGAACGGGCCATCGCCAATTCGGGCTCATCGGGATCAATCGCGATATCCTGGCTCGGCGGTGGTCGGGAAGGGCAATCCAATCTGCAATATGAAATTTTTTCGTCGGCCTATGGCGGCGGAAACGGCCATGACGGGTGTTCGGCTGTCGCGACCCATCTCTCCAATCTGCATATCACGCCCATCGAGATTCTCGAATCCGAATACCCCTGCCGCATTACCGAATTCAGCCTGATCCCGGATTCCGGCGGTGGCGGGGAATTTCGCGGCGGGTTGAGCTTCCGCCGCACCTACGAGCTGTTGCAGGACGCCATGGTGACGCGACGCTATGACCGCGCCCGTATCCCGCCGAAAGGGCTGGAAGGCGGCGCAGACGGACATGCCAGCCGCTTCGTGATCCGTGCGGGCTCACCGGACGAGGAAGAAACCCCGGCGTCGGGACGTTACGCCCTGAAAGCCGGAGAAAAGTTCCTGTTGGAATGCGCCGGCGGCGGCGGATACGGCGACCCGGGCAGACGTGATGCGGACGCCCTGGCCGAGGACATTGCGGAAGGCCGCGTTACGGCCAACGCCGCCGAGCGGGTTTATTCCAAACAATAGCGGGTGCAAATCAGGAGAGAATTTTTGGCCGATCCGATTACCGTTCAGGTGCTGCGCAACAAGATCGCGGGGCTAACCGATGAAATGCATTACCATTTTTACCGGTCGGGCTATTCGACCATCATTCGGGAATCCCGGGATTTTTCATGCGTGATCCTGGATAAAACCGGTGGGTTGATCGTCGCCCCGCCGATGTTTTTCCATGCGCCTGTCTACAAGCATCTCGTGGGACGCATTTTGGAGCTATACGGCGTCGATGGTCTTGCGGACGGCGATGTCTTTGTCAGCAATCACCCTTATGAGGGCGGCTTGCCCCATGTATCAGACATGGCGTTCGTTGCGCCGGTCTTTTTCGGCAATCTGCTGGTGGGCTTTTCCGGATCCATCGCCCACAAGGCCGATATCGGCGGCACAAATCCGGGCAGTACGTCGGCCAGCGCAACGGAGATATTCCATGAAGGGCTGTTGCTACCGCCGATCCGGATCTATGAGGCGGGCATTTACAAGGATGATCTGGAGCGGTTGATCCTGGCCAATTCGCGCCAGCCCGATCTGGTCCAGGGTGACATGCGGGTGGGATCCCCGGGTACCGAGCTCGAATTCGCCCTATAGTGAGTCGTATTACAATTCACTGGCCGTCGTTTTACAAC
>ENA-OWNG01000099-OWNG01000099.1-marine-metagenome-genome-assembly--contig:-NODE-99-length-9736-cov-4.338441_pt1 | contig 9736 bp, 5 predicted proteins | sample MGYA00248931_ERZ651152 | MGnify/ENA primary metagenome ERZ651152 (study PRJEB26858, sample SAMN05422230) | marine metagenome | place: Canada:British Columbia, Canada | study: EMG produced TPA metagenomics...
CACAGTCGCTGGTTAATCAACGCCGGGCAGAACTGGACTCCGTAGCAAAACGTCATACGCGCTCCCGTTCACTGGCCCAACGAGGGGCTATTTCTGCGCAACAGCTGGATGACGATCGCGCCGCCGCTGAGAGCGCCCGAGCTGCGCTGGAATCGGCGAAAGCTCAGGTATCGGCTTCTAAAGCGGCTATAGAAGCGGCACGCACCAATATCATTCAGGCGCAAACCCGCGTCGAAGCGGCACAAGCCACTGAACGGCGCATTGCCGCAGATATCGATGACAGCGAACTGAAAGCCCCGCGTGACGGACGCGTGCAGTATCGGGTTGCCAAGCCAGGCGAAGTGCTGGCGGCAGGCGGTCGGGTGCTGAATATGGTCGATCTCAGCGACGTCTATATGACTTTCTTCCTGCCAACCGAACAGGCGGGCACGCTGAAACTGGGCGGTGAAGCCCGGCTGATCCTCGATGCCGCGCCAGATCTGCGTATTCCTGCAACCATCAGTTTTGTCGCCAGTGTCGCCCAGTTCACGCCAAAAACCGTCGAAACCAGCGATGAACGGCTGAAACTGATGTTCCGCGTCAAAGCGCGTATCCCACCGGAATTACTCCAGCAGCATCTGGAATATGTCAAAACCGGTTTGCCGGGCGTAGCGTGGGTGCGGGTGAATGAAGAACTTCCGTGGCCTGACGACCTCGTGGTGAGGTTGCCGCAATGACGCATCTGGAACTGGTTCCCGTCCCGCCTGTCGCGCAACTGGCGGGCGTGAGCCAGCATTATGGAAAAACCGTTGCGCTGAACAATATCACTCTCGATATTCCGGCCCGCTGTATGGTCGGGCTGATTGGCCCGGACGGCGTCGGGAAGTCGAGCTTGTTGTCGTTGATTTCCGGTGCCCGCGTCATTGAACAGGGCAATGTGATGGTGCTGGGCGGCGATATGCGCGACCCGAAGCATCGCCGCGACGTCTGCCCGCGCATCGCCTGGATGCCGCAGGGGCTGGGCAAAAACCTCTACCACACCTTGTCGGTGTATGAAAACGTCGATTTTTTCGCTCGCCTGTTCGGTCACGACAAAGCGGAGCGGGAAGTGCGAATCAATGAGCTGCTGACCAGCACCGGGTTAGCACCGTTTCGCGATCGTCCGGCAGGGAAACTCTCCGGCGGGATGAAGCAAAAACTTGGGCTGTGCTGCGCGTTAATCCACGACCCGGAACTGTTGATCCTTGATGAGCCAACAACGGGGGTTGACCCGCTCTCCCGCTCCCAGTTCTGGGATCTGATCGACAGTATTCGCCAGCGGCAGAGCAATATGAGCGTGCTGGTCGCCACCGCCTATATGGAAGAGGCCGAACGCTTCGACTGGCTGGTAGCGATGAATGCCGGAGAAGTGCTGGCAACTGGCAGCGCCGAAGAGCTACGGCAGCAAACGCAAAGCGCTACGCTGGAAGAAGCATTTATAAATCTGTTACCGCAAGCGCAACGCCAGGCGCATCAGGCGGTAGTGATCCCACCGTATCAACCTGAAAACGCAGAGATTGCCATCGAAGCGCGCGATCTGACCATGCGTTTTGGTTCCTTCGTTGCCGTTGATCACGTTAATTTCCGCATTCCACGCGGGGAGATTTTTGGTTTTCTTGGTTCGAACGGCTGCGGTAAATCCACCACCATGAAAATGCTCACCGGACTGCTGCCCGCCAGCGAAGGTGAGGCGTGGCTGTTCGGGCAACCGGTTGATCCAAAAGATATCGATACCCGCCGTCGGGTGGGCTATATGTCGCAGGCGTTTTCGCTCTATAACGAACTCACCGTGCGGCAAAACCTTGAGTTACATGCCCGTTTGTTTCACATCCCGGAAGCGGAAATTCCCGCAAGAGTGGCTGAAATGAGCGAGCGTTTTAAGCTCAACGACGTTGAAGATATTCTGCCGGAGTCATTGCCGCTCGGCATTCGCCAGCGGCTTTCGCTGGCGGTGGCGGTGATTCATCGCCCGGAGATGTTAATCCTCGATGAGCCTACTTCTGGTGTCGATCCGGTGGCGAGGGATATGTTCTGGCAGTTGATGGTCGATCTCTCGCGCCAGGACAAAGTGACTATCTTCATCTCCACCCACTTTATGAACGAAGCGGAACGTTGCGACCGCATCTCACTGATGCACGCCGGAAAAGTGCTTGCCAGCGGTACACCGCAGGAACTGGTTGAGAAACGCGGAGCCGCCAGTCTGGAAGAGGCATTTATCGCCTATTTGCAGGAAGCGGCAGGGCAGAGCAACGAAGCCGAAGCGCCGCCCGTGGTACACGACACCACCCACGCGCCGCGTCAGGGATTTAGCCTGCGCCGTCTGTTTAGCTACAGCCGCCGCGAAGCGCTGGAACTGCGACGCGATCCAGTACGTTCGACGCTGGCGCTGATGGGAACGGTGATCCTGATGCTGATAATGGGTTACGGCATCAGTATGGATGTGGAAAACCTGCGCTTTGCGGTGCTCGACCGCGACCAGACCGTCAGTAGCCAGGCGTGGACACTCAACCTCTCCGGTTCCCGTTACTTTATCGAACAGCCGCCGCTCACCAGTTATGACGAGCTTGATCGTCGGATGCGTGCGGGCGATATCACGGTGGCGATTGAGATCCCGCCCAATTTCGGGCGCGATATCGCGCGTGGTACGCCTGTGGAACTCGGCGTCTGGATCGACGGAGCGATGCCGAGCCGTGCTGAAACGGTAAAAGGTTACGTGCAGGCCATGCACCAGAGCTGGTTACAGGATGTGGCGAGCCGACAATCGACACCCGCCAGCCAAAGCGGGCTGATGAATATTGAGACGCGCTATCGCTATAACCCGGACGTAAAAAGCCTGCCAGCGATTGTTCCGGCGGTGATCCCGCTTCTGCTGATGATGATCCCGTCAATGCTAAGCGCCCTTAGCGTGGTGCGGGAAAAAGAGCTTGGGTCGATTATCAACCTTTACGTGACCCCCACCACGCGTAGTGAATTTTTGCTTGGTAAACAGTTGCCATACATCGCGCTGGGGATGCTGAACTTTTTCCTGCTCTGCGGCCTGTCGGTGTTTGTGTTTGGCGTACCGCATAAAGGCAGTTTCCTGACGCTCACCCTGGCGGCGCTGCTGTATATCATCATTGCCACCGGAATGGGGCTGCTGATCTCCACCTTTATGAAAAGCCAGATTGCCGCCATTTTCGGAACGGCGATTATCACGTTGATCCCGGCGACACAGTTTTCCGGGATGATCGATCCGGTAGCTTCGCTGGAAGGGCCTGGACGTTGGATCGGCGAGGTTTACCCGACCAGTCATTTTCTGACTATCGCCCGCGGGACGTTCTCGAAAGCGCTGGATCTGACTGATTTGTGGCAACTTTTTATCCCGTTACTGATAGCCATCCCGCTGGTGATGGGCTTAAGTATCCTGCTGCTGAAAAAACAGGAGGGATGATGCGCCATTTACGCAATATTTTTAATCTGGGTATCAAAGAGTTGCGCAGTCTGCTCGGTGATAAAGCGATGCTGACGCTGATTGTCTTCTCGTTTACGGTGTCGGTGTATTCGTCAGCGACCGTTACGCCAGGATCGTTGAACCTCGCGCCGATCGCCATTGCCGATATGGATCAATCGCAGTTATCGAACCGGATCGTTAACAGCTTCTATCGTCCGTGGTTTTTGCCACCGGAGATGATCACCGCCGATGAGATGGATGCCGGACTGGACGCCGGACGCTATACCTTCGCGATAAATATTCCGCCTAATTTTCAGCGTGATGTCCTCGCCGGACGCCAGCCGGATATTCAGGTGAACGTCGATGCCACGCGCATGAGCCAGGCATTTACCGGCAATGGGTATATCCAGAATATTATCAACGGTGAAGTGAACAGCTTTGTCGCGCGCTACCGTGATAACAGCGAACCGTTGGTATCGCTGGAAACCCGGATGCGCTTTAACCCGAACCTCGATCCCGCGTGGTTTGGCGGGGTGATGGCGATCATCAACAACATTACCATGCTGGCGATTGTATTGACCGGATCGGCGCTGATCCGCGAGCGTGAACACGGCACGGTGGAACACTTACTGGTGATGCCGATAACGCCGTTTGAGATCATGATGGCGAAGATCTGGTCGATGGGGCTGGTGGTGCTGGTGGTATCGGGATTATCGCTGGTGCTGATGGTGAAAGGTGTACTGGGCGTACCGATTGAAGGCTCGATCCCGCTGTTTATGCTGGGCGTGGCGCTCAGTCTGTTTGCCACCACGTCAATCGGCATTTTTATGGGGACGATAGCGCGTTCAATGCCGCAACTGGGGCTGCTGGTGATTCTGGTGCTGCTGCCGCTGCAAATGCTTTCCGGTGGTTCCACGCCGCGCGAAAGTATGCCGCAGATGGTGCAGGACATTATGCTGACCATGCCGACGACACACTTTGTTAGCCTCGCGCAGGCCATCCTCTACCGGGGTGCCGGATTCGAAATCGTCTGGCCGCAGTTTCTGACGCTGATGGCAATTGGCGGCGCATTTTTCACCATTGCGCTGCTGCGATTCAGGAAGACGATTGGGACAATGGCGTAAATACAATTGCCCGATGCGTAAGCTTATAGGGACTACGCATCGGTGCAATTTATTGAATTTTAGTTGTTTTTAGGCCGGATAAGGCGTTTATGAACTGACCCCCAAAACCTGGACAGTTTCAGTTAACCGGCTTTTTGATACTCAGTCCTGTATTCAGGGCAAGATTACGAAAGCCCGCTCCCCGCAAGGACTGACGCCAGATAGTTTCTGTCCATGGCTGCTTTTCGCATCTTACGTCTTAACCCTGCCTTGAATACCTTATCATTCGTCAAAATATTAATAGCAATGTGCCGTATCCCTGAAAATAATTCTGCTGCATTTCCTCTTCTTATTTTGCAGTCGTCTTCATTCATTACCACGTCCAGACGCCAGTGCAGCTTATTCTCCACGTGCCAGTGGTTTCGGATTGCTGTGGCGAACTTTTCTGCGGTTAAATCAGCAGAACTGATATAATATCTGACCGTCATTTCTGGCTCTTTCTTTTGTTCTGCTATTATTGACCGAAAGGAGACTGCCACGCATAATTTCTTCAGTCCTTTCCATTCAAACGTGAAATCAATAAGTTCATCAGGGACATCGCAAACAATATGAAGACGGATTTCTTCTCTGCCGTGACTCTTTTCACTCATTGCGTAACTGTCATGCTCTGGATTATTTAATTCTTTCAGCGGAAATTTTTCCTCAAAGGCTTTATTAAGCCGCCCCTGGTTTCCTTTTACAGCGAATAAATAATCACCTCCCTGTTTTTGTATCTTCTCTGCAATATCTTTCTGGCAACCCATCGCATCAGTTGTGATGATTTTTCCTTTAATATCCAGCATGTTAAGAAGTTCTGGGATAGCTGTAATCTCATTAGATTTCTCATCCGTCTTGATCTGTCCGATGACCAGACTGTGCATTGTTGAGAACGCACTAATGACATGAATCGCTCCCCTGCGGCGACTCTTGTCATAAGAGTGCCGGAGCGTTTTTCCATCAATTGCAATGACGTCTTTATCATCTGAAGAATGGCAGTCACGCATCCAGTTAATAAAGCACTCGTGAAATTTTGCAGGACTGATACAGGATACAACTCTGGCAATGGTATCGTGAACAGGAATACCATTTTCAAAATCACCATATTGCTTCAAAAAATCGGGATGTGTTTCCCCAAAATCCTCTATATCTTCCCAGCCTTCTGCACCAGAAATAACGGCACAAATAGTCAACAGTAGAATATCCGATAACTTATGTTCCATTTTCCAGGCTTGTCTGTAATCGGGGATAATAGAAATATGTCCCATCAATTTTTTAAGTTCCATTTTGTTCTCCTTAATTATGTAAGGAGTATTTGATCATGTGTAAGCAATAAAAAACAGCTTTAGGTAATAAGGAATATCTCAATTTTTAAACATAAAATGCGAATTGTTTAGTACAAAAAGTGAACTTCTGATGATCTTTCCCTGTGTTTAACGCAGCCTTCTTTCTTTTCCTCTTCACCCTTAATGTCTTTGCAATCTCTTAATAAATTCAGTGCCATCTTCTTTATTCCAGATATTATTTAGGCTGCGTTTCCTCTTCTTATCCGGCTGGCATCTTCATTCATTTTTACATCTAACACCCAATGAAGACTGTGCTCGATCAGCCAGTGCGCTCTGATAGCATGTGCAAATTCTTTAGCATCCATATCCTTTGATGAAATATAATATCGGATGCTTACACCTTCTGCTGATTTATCTTCTTTCTTCTGCCTGAATGACAATGCTACACAAAGCTTTTTTAATCCCTTCCATTCGAATTCAAAATCACAAAAGTTCAGGCGTTACGTTACTGACAATATGCAAACGTGTTTCTTTTCTTCCATGACTTATCTCCTGCGTACTAAACGAATCGCCTTTATAATTAGAAAACACATTTACAGGAAATTTTTCCTCGAATGCATGATGTAATTTCCCCTGATTGCCTTTTACTGCCAGAAGATAATCTGCTTTTTTATCTTTGATCTTCGAAGCGATATCTTTCTGACAGCCCATAGCATCAATGGTTATCAAATTTTTCTTTAAATACAGTAGGTTAAGCAACTCTGGAATGGCTGTAATCTCATTACTTTTGGCTTCCGTTTTCACCTGCCCCAGTACAACACCATTTTCGTTCGAGAATGCACTCACCATATGGATTGCTCCTTTTCTTTTTCCCTTATCAAAGGAGCCTCTTATGGTCTTTCCATCTATTGCTATAATTTCACCATCAGTGATTTCATGGCACTCCTGCATCCATTCAATAAACATCTTTTCAAAGGCCAAACTGTCAATGTTACTCACAACGCGTGCAATGGTGTCATCGACCGGAATGCCATTATCAAAATCACCATATTTCTTTAGCCATTCAAGTCTTTCATGTCCAAAATCTTCAATTTCCTGCCACTCATCGGCACCTGCAATTACTGCACATACGGTGAGAAACAAAATAGCAGATAATTTATGTTTAACCTTTCCTTGTTGTCGTATATCAGGGGTCACTGAAATATAATCAAGCAAACTTTGAATACTCACCTGGCGTCCTTTTTTATCTTTTTAGTTATTCCAAAGGTTAAATTTTGATCACCTGTAGGCGTTAAAGCAAAGATGAAAATCGTGATTTACATCACAATTTTCATGATCTTGCCCTGCCCCGTCCCTTGCTCTCATGTCTTTCTGTATGTATTTTATATTTTTCTCTTTCTGGTGTTGTTCATTATGACCATTTACCAATCCAGTCAAAAACTTCATTTTTCAAATTGTTATCATAATAATCAACATCATAATAGTCTCCATAATTAATTATTTTATAACTAGCCTTCTTGTTTTTATCACTAAAATACACCCGTTGTTTTGTAGCGCAGAACTCCATATTCTCCAGTTTACTAATGTTTTTTAATCGCACGCTATAAAGAATATCATTGAAAAAATTAAGATTTATATCAACCACTCCACAGTGCGTCCTGTAATTATTAACCATTATACTTATAAAATGACCATTCCCTCTACTAATTTTTTGGTCATTAATTATTTTATAAATAATATTTTTTTCAGAAAGATATATCTCAACGCTCTTTGGTGTTTTATGTCCATAAAATACGATGTCAGAATTTGAATTGTTATCAAACCCAAGGTAAACAACAAATAAACAAAGGGTAATTAAAAAAATGACAAGTTTGCCTCTAATAATTTGAAGCATCTGAACTCCCTTGCTTTGCTTTTATTGGATTATCTGCTTTTATACCATCTAACCCGAAGAGTTGCCCAGTGTTATATTTTTCAATACATGCATCGCTACATTTGGCAGAAAAATCGCCACAAGCAATACCGACAGTGTTATTTTTAAGATCCATGATTCTTTCTTTAGCTGGCTGACCTTGTCTATCCCCTGCCGCCTCATGATTTTTACCTATCACGTCAGCTATTGTTGATCCAAATGTCTTAGTCATTCGACACATCAAGTAACAATGTCTCATTGCATCGGCGGCCCCATTATGAGCTCCGCCAACAATAGCATCCATATCATAACCGAACTGGTAAGCACTGTTAGTAATGCTGTTTGCAGCAATCAATCCAGGTACACCAGATACGGCATAAATTAGTCCACCTGATGTCATATTCTCAATCGCATCTAACCCCATTGGGTCTATCACTTGTATGGGATTCAACGGATACTGATACATATTCCATCCACCTCTCAACCCAATCGGGTCCGGGGTGATATACCGCCCCTGCAACGGATCGTAGTGCCGGTGACGGTTATAGTACAGCCCCGACTCCTCATCATGCTGCTGCCCTGGCAGACGGTACGGCTGGTGCAGGTGATGCGGGTTCTCCTCATTAAGCTGGTTGCCCCATTCATCATATTCCGCGCTCCACGCCGTATTGCCGTCTTCGCTGATAAGCGCCAGCGGCAGTCCCCGGTGGTCGCAGTGATAAAGATGAGCTTTTCGCGCCGGTGTGTATTCCGGCTCCACCTGTCTGGCCAGTTGCTCCACCGTCAGCCCGCACTGCGCAAGCCACGCCCGGCTTTCACTGCTCACGCGGTCTGCCCGGATTTCTTCCTCCAGCCTGTCCAGCAGCCGCACCAGTTCAGCCGGGAACACCACGCCGTGGCCGTTCTCACTCCCTTCCTGCTGGAGCGTCTCTGCCAGGCTGCGCCGCTGCGCTTTTTCCCGCTCGCCGTTCTCTGTCTCGACCCGGATGAGCGGCGTGAAGCTTCCCGGCTCGTATACCGTCTGGATACGTGTGGTGTCAGTCTGCACCGTCGTCAGCCTGTCTCCGTCCCAGCCATACCACGTCACCTCCGGTTTACGCGACAGCGACATCCACCCCGTCAGGTCACGCTCCCGCCGCCAGACCCGTTTTGCCATTCGCCGTCCCAGCGGGTCGTAGAGGTAGCGGCTCTCGACCAGTGGCTCGCCATGCTGTATCCGCGTGTAGAACACCAGGCGGTGCTGGCTGTCGTAGTGGTAGTGGTGGGTCCGCTCGTCGTCCGTCCGTATCACACCCGCCGGGATGCGGTCCGTCTTCTCCGTCAGCCTGCCGTATTCATCGTGGCGGTAGACATAGTGCGCATCCTCCGCGATGCGGTTATCCGGCCACACTGTGAGTGTACTGTCCGGGTGCAGCTCCGGGTCCGGCAGCCGGTTGCCCGCCGGGTCCGTGGCATACGGGATGCGGATGTCCAGGTCTGGTGCGAGGGTGCGCACACTCTCCAGCCTGCCCGTGGCGCTGTAGCCGTATTCCCGCGTCTGTCGCGGGCCGCTGATGCGCACCAGGTCGCCGTTGTCACTCCACCCGTAGTCACGGTCATATACCAGGCTGTTCAGGTGCTGGCTCTGTAACTGGCCTGCGGGGGTGTATGTGCTGGTCAGTTCGTATGCGGCATTACTGCCTGCCATGCTGCCGAAGCTGCGCACCGTCTCACGGTGCAGCCTGTCCCGCGTATACTCGACCAGCGGCGTCCCGCCCAGCTTCATTCCCGCCAGGTAACCGCTGCCATACGTCAGCCACTCCACCGGCGGCAGGCTGTCCGGCGTGACGCGGTTTGCCAGCCCCTGCTCGTTGTATGCGTGTTTCGTCTCATGCTGCCACAGCAGTTCCCCCGTCTCCGGGTTCTCCACCGTCTGGCATTCGCCGGTCAGGCGGCCTTTATCGTCATAGCC
>ENA-OWNG01000112-OWNG01000112.1-marine-metagenome-genome-assembly--contig:-NODE-112-length-9364-cov-3.059546_pt1 | contig 9364 bp, 7 predicted proteins | sample MGYA00248931_ERZ651152 | MGnify/ENA primary metagenome ERZ651152 (study PRJEB26858, sample SAMN05422230) | marine metagenome | place: Canada:British Columbia, Canada | study: EMG produced TPA metagenomics...
GAAATGCCCATTCCGTCAGGAATGGGCACGCATTCAGAAGCGGGTATCTACCGCAGAGGCGAGTTTTTCGACCAGGCGTTCGGTATCCTCCCAGCCCAGACACGGGTCGGTAATGGATTGACCGTAAGTGAGCGGCTGACTGCCGACGATTTTTTGCGTTCCTTCGCGCAGGAAACTTTCCGCCATAATTCCAGCAATCGCCGTAGAGCCATTGCGGATTTGCTGACAAATATCCTCACAAACTTCTAACTGGCGACGGTGCTGCTTCTGGCAGTTACCGTGGCTGAAATCCACCACCAGATGTTCAGGTAAATCAAACTCGTGCAGCGTATCGCAGGCTGCGGCGATATCATCGGCATGATAATTCGGTTTTTTGCCGCCACGCATAATAATGTGGCCATACGGGTTGCCGCTGGTCTGATAGATGGTCATCTGACCATTTTTGTCTGGCGAGAGGAACATATGGCTGGCGCGGGCTGCGCGGATAGCATCCACAGCAATCCGCGTATTGCCATCGGTACCATTTTTAAAACCTACCGGACAGGAGAGTGCCGAAGCCATTTCGCGGTGGATCTGACTTTCGGTAGTACGTGCGCCAATCGCGCCCCAACTGATTAAATCAGCAATAAACTGACCGGTCACCATATCGAGGAACTCGGTCGCGGTTGGGACGCCCAGCTCATTTACCTGTAAAAGTAATTTGCGCGCCAGCTCCAGACCGTGATTTACCCGATAGCTGCCGTTTAAATCTGGATCGGAGATTAGTCCTTTCCAGCCGACAACAGTTCGTGGTTTTTCAAAATAGGTGCGCATTACGATTTCCAGCCGTGACTGGTACTGGTTGCGCAGCGACTGCAGACGGGTGGCGTACTCCATTGCAGCGGTGAGATCGTGGATCGAGCAGGGGCCAATAATGACCAACAGTCGCTTATCTTCACCATTCAGTATTTTTTCAATTCTGCGGCGGGAGTCGGTGACATGGGTGGCGACGCCAGGCGTTACGGGATACCGTAGCGCGAGTTCGGCGGGCGTTACCAGGCTCTCAATACGCGCAGTACGGAGTTCGTCAGTTCTGTTCATTACAAGTCTCAGAAATTTGTTGCTTCTACGGCAGGACTGCCGGGAAGTGATGCGCATCACGATAAACCAATCGCTGCTGATTTCAAGTGCGAGGTGTGTCACACCTCGCCGGGTGGTTAGCATGATAACAAAAAAATAAGCTAATGCACTAGTTCTCTAGTACATTCGGCGACTAAGGCCCATGATATCGAGGATCTTGGTGGCAATCTCTTCTACCGAATAATTGGTACTGTTAATCCACGGGATCTGATTTTTACGGTACAAGGCTTCCACTTCCGCGACTTCCATCCTGCACTGACGAAGCGAGGCATAGCGACTGTTCTCCCGACGTTCCTCGCGAATCGCCGCCAGACGTTCCGGGTCGATAGTCAGGCCGAACAATTTATGCTGAAGCGGTTTGAGCGACGCGGGTAGCACCAGATTATCCATATCGTCGGCAATAAAGGGGTAGTTTGCCGCGCGGATACCAAACTGCATTGCCAGATACAGACTGGTGGGGGTTTTACCACAGCGAGAAACACCGAGCAGGATCACCTGAGCCTGGTCCAGATTGCGCAACGAAATGCCGTCATCGTGGGCGAGGGTGTAATCAATCGCCGCAATGCGCGCATCATATTTATTGAGATTATTAGGGTTAAGGCCATGGGTACGATGAGCAATCGGCGTTGGATCCAGTTTCATCTCTTGTTGTAGCGGGGCAACCAGCGCCTGAACGATATCCTGGCAAAAGCCTTCACTTTGCAAGATGATGGCGCGAATCTCCGGCAACACGATGGAGTAGAAGACCAGCGGGCGCACGCCTGTCTGGTGATAAATTGCGTCAATCTGATCCTTCACTGCCCGTGCACGGCTCTCATTTTCGACAAACGGCAGCGTGATGCTGCTGATAGTGACGGGAAATTGTGACATTACTGCGTGTCCTAATACCTCCGCAGTTATTGCCGTACCATCAGAAATATAAAAAACGTGGCGATCAACAGCATTATCCATTTTGTTCTTCCCGTGATGCAGACATAATTCTATGAAAGCATAAATTAAAAACGCACAGAAGCGTAGAACGTTATGTCTGGTTTATAAAATGAACCTTCAATTTTATTTTTTATGAAAACAGCATTTCATTTTTATGGTTTCGTTTATACCGATGGTTTATGTGGAAATTGTCGAAGAGAGCAGATTTGCGCAACGCTGGGATCAGTCTTAAAAAGTAAAAAAATATATTTGCTTGAACGATTCACCGTTTTTTTCATCCGGTTAAATATGCAAAGATAAATGCGCAGAAATGTGTTTCTCAAACCGTTCATTTATCACAAAAGGATTGTTCGATGTCCAACAATGGCTCGTCACCGCTGGTGCTTTGGTATAACCAACTCGGCATGAATGATGTAGACAGGGTTGGGGGCAAAAATGCCTCCCTGGGTGAAATGATTACTAATCTTTCCGGAATGGGTGTTTCCGTTCCGAATGGTTTCGCCACAACCGCCGACGCGTTTAACCAGTTTCTGGACCAAAGCGGCGTAAACCAGCGCATTTATGAACTGCTGGATAAAACGGATATTGACGATGTTACTCAGCTTGCGAAAGCGGGCGCGCAAATCCGCCAGTGGATTATCGACACTCCCTTCCAGCCTGAGCTGGAAAACGCCATCCGCGAAGCCTATGCACAGCTTTCCGCCGATGACGAAAACGCCTCTTTTGCGGTGCGCTCCTCCGCCACCGCAGAAGATATGCCGGACGCTTCTTTTGCCGGTCAGCAGGAAACCTTCCTCAACGTTCAGGGTTTTGACGCCGTTCTCGTGGCAGTGAAACATGTATTTGCTTCTCTGTTTAACGATCGCGCCATCTCTTATCGTGTGCACCAGGGTTACGATCACCGTGGTGTGGCGCTCTCCGCCGGTGTTCAACGGATGGTGCGCTCTGACCTCGCATCATCTGGCGTGATGTTCTCCATTGATACCGAATCCGGCTTTGACCAGGTGGTGTTTATCACTTCCGCATGGGGCCTTGGTGAGATGGTCGTGCAGGGTGCGGTTAACCCGGATGAGTTTTACGTGCATAAACCGACACTGGCGGCGAATCGCCCGGCTATCGTGCGCCGCACCATGGGGTCGAAAAAAATCCGCATGGTTTACGCGCCGACCCAGGAGCACGGCAAGCAGGTTAAAATCGAAGACGTACCGCAGGAACAGCGTGACATCTTCTCGCTGACCAACGAAGAAGTGCAGGAACTGGCAAAACAGGCCGTACAAATTGAGAAACACTACGGTCGCCCGATGGATATTGAGTGGGCGAAAGATGGCCACACCGGTAAACTGTTCATTGTGCAGGCGCGTCCGGAAACCGTGCGCTCACGCGGTCAGGTCATGGAGCGTTATACGCTGCATTCACAGGGTAAGATTATCGCCGAAGGCCGTGCTATCGGTCATCGCATCGGTGCGGGTCCGGTGAAAGTCATCCATGACATCAGCGAAATGAACCGCATCGAACCTGGCGACGTGCTGGTTACTGACATGACCGACCCGGACTGGGAACCGATCATGAAGAAAGCATCTGCCATCGTCACCAACCGTGGCGGTCGTACCTGTCACGCGGCGATCATCGCTCGTGAACTGGGCATTCCGGCGGTAGTGGGCTGTGGAGATGCAACAGAACGGATGAAAGACGGTGAGAACGTCACTGTTTCTTGTGCCGAAGGTGATACCGGTTACGTCTATGCGGAGTTGCTGGAATTTAGCGTGAAAAGCTCCAGCGTAGAAACGATGCCGGATCTGCCGTTGAAAGTGATGATGAACGTCGGTAACCCGGACCGTGCTTTCGACTTCGCCTGCCTACCGAACGAAGGCGTGGGCCTTGCGCGTCTGGAATTTATCATCAACCGTATGATTGGCGTCCACCCACGCGCACTGCTTGAGTTTGACGATCAGGAACCGCAGTTGCAAAACGAAATCCGCGAGATGATGAAAGGTTTTGATTCTCCGCGTGAATTTTACGTTGGTCGTCTGACTGAAGGGATCGCGACGCTGGGTGCCGCGTTTTATCCGAAGCGCGTCATTGTCCGTCTCTCTGATTTTAAATCGAACGAATATGCCAACCTGGTCGGTGGTGAGCGTTACGAGCCAGATGAAGAGAACCCGATGCTCGGCTTCCGTGGCGCGGGCCGCTATGTTTCCGACAGCTTCCGCGACTGTTTCGCGCTGGAGTGTGAAGCAGTGAAACGTGTGCGCAACGACATGGGACTGACCAACGTTGAGATCATGATCCCGTTCGTGCGTACCGTAGATCAGGCGAAAGCGGTGGTTGAAGAACTGGCGCGTCAGGGGCTGAAACGTGGCGAGAACGGGCTGAAAATCATCATGATGTGTGAAATCCCGTCCAACGCCTTGCTGGCCGAGCAGTTCCTCGAATATTTCGACGGCTTCTCAATTGGCTCAAACGATATGACGCAGCTGGCGCTCGGTCTGGACCGTGACTCCGGCGTGGTGTCTGAATTGTTCGATGAGCGCAACGATGCGGTGAAAGCACTGCTGTCGATGGCTATCCGTGCCGCGAAGAAACAGGGCAAATATGTCGGGATTTGCGGTCAGGGTCCGTCCGACCACGAAGACTTTGCCGCATGGTTGATGGAAGAGGGGATCGATAGCCTGTCTCTGAACCCGGACACCGTGGTGCAAACCTGGTTAAGCCTGGCTGAACTGAAGAAATAAAATAAATCCCCGGCGGCGTTTAGTCGCCGGGGTTATGTGATCCCCGAAGATGAAACTTATTCAATCTCTTCACAGACATCCTGCGTTAAACGCCGCATAATATCTTTTCTTAACAAAAACTTTTGTATTTTACCTGAGGTAGTTCGCGGTAGTTTTTCGATTACCACGATATGTTCAGGATATTTATATTTTGCGACCCGTTTACGGCTAAAAAAAGCCACTACCTCTTCCAGCGATAATGAATGATGCGGCGCTTTCAGCACGACATAAGCGCATGATCGTTCACCTAAACGTTCATCGGACATTGCAACCACACAGGCATCGTGAATTTTAGGATGCTGCAATAAAATATCTTCCACTTCACGGCTGCTAATATTTTCGCCGCCGCGGACAATAATATCTTTTTTGCGTCCGGTAATTTTTATATAGCCAGCCTCATCCATACGGCAGAGATCGCCGCTGTAATACCAGCCTTCTTCATCCAGGGCACGGGCGGTTAATTCAGGTTCATCAAAATACCCCATAAACACATTGGGGCCACGCGAGGCTTCTTCACCTTCGCAACCTGGCGGTAAGGTCTTGCGTGCGTCATCGACCACTTTAATCTCTACACCTGCGGCAGCGTAACCATCGGTGTGCATAAAGCGCGACAAAGGATCATCGAGATTCACCACCGCATGCGGCGAACTTTCTGTGGAACCATAAACACTTAATAATTTAATGCCGCGCTGCTGGCATTCACGCGCCACTTTTTTGGGGATTGTGGTTCCGCCGCAAAGAAAGAAACGCAGCGCTGAAAGGTCCGCGGGTTGTTTCTCTAGTACATTCAAAAGATCATAGACAAACGGCGTTGCGCCGAGCATACAGGTGCAACGCTGCTGCTCAAGCAGCGCGAGACACGCATCAGGAGTGAAAATATCTAACAACACGCTGCGAGCGCCAATTAAGAATGGTGCCGTTACGCCATGCAGAAAGCCCGTTGCGTGACCAAGTGGCGCAGGCATCATAAAGACATCCTGCCAGGTCAGATTCAGTCGCGCGCAATAAGCCCGCTCACTGGCGAGAATATTGTTATGCGTTAGCATCACGCCCTTTGGCAGACCCTCGGTTCCGGAGGTAAACAGCACCGCAGCTAATTCATCGCCGTGGGTCGTTATCGCCGTGGTCAGTGAGGTATTGTCGGCGATAATCTGACTTAATGAGAGGGAAGAGGTGGCGGGAGCCAGTTTGTCCACGCCGACAATTTGTTGTAGTTGTGGAAGCTGATTTTGCAGCGGCAGGATTAAATCTACCGGACGCGTTTGTTTAAACAACGTCGGTGCAAAGAACATTTTTGCCTGACACTTATTGAGCACCCACACCAGTTCTGCTTCCCGCCAGGAAGGCAACAGCGGCACGGAAACTGCACCGATTTTCAGGCAGGCAAGATAGATAACGGTAAATTCACACCAGCCAGGCAGTTGAAATGCGATGCGATCGCCTGATTCAATACCCTTCGCTAACATCCAGTTTGCCAGACAGCTCGCGGCGTGATCGAGCGCGCTATAGGTGTACGATGCACCATGATTATCGACCACGGCAATTTTGTCTGGCATCGCACGAGCGGTCTGCTGCCAGTAATCGGCCAGCGAAGCATCGCCCCATAACCCTTGCTGACGATACGCCGCACGACGTTGTTCGTTAAACGTTAATGTCACTTTCATGTTGGACTCTCGAAACAGAACATCAGGCCCGAGATGCGGGCCTGTGGGATGCATGATTAGCCGTAGCGAAAATCAATACCGAAGGTGCCTGCGGGATATTGCCACTGTTCGAGAATAGTGTTACCGCACAGCACCCGACAGGTGCCGCACTCCAGACAACCGGCGGAATCAAAATGAATGTTTCCTGCGTCATCCTGCTTATAAAGTCCGGCAGGGCAGGCTTTCATTAATTTATGGAATTCATTGATATCGGGATTTTCCGCCAGAATGATATGCGGGTGGCCCTCATCAACATGGAATTTATTGACGCCTAATTTGATGTCGACGTTAACCGTAGCGTTCTGGCTCATAGCGCGGTTGCTCCCTTAATGCCATCTTTCAGCAAGTTGATCAGCCCAATTTTCTTCGCATGTCCCATGATCATTTTTCGTACCGGCTGGTTTGGTTTGCCGTCGATGGTGAACATCTCGTTCATGATGTCGGCTACCATTCGTGGGTATTGGCTAAACAGGCGCGGGTTTTCCATCAGCGCCGGGATCTTGCGAAAATGCTGCATATCACGCATGACGCACCTTTGTTCCAGCTCCCGTTTGTATTGCGCCAGACTGCTGGCGGAGAAATCCGCGCGTTCTTTGGCGGCGATCACCGTTGTGGCGGCAGCCTGAGCCGATGCAATGGCTAAATCCATGCCGCGGACCGTAAAACCCAAATTCAGGCAGAAGCCTGCGGCGTCACCAACGATCATCACGCCCTCGTTAACCAGTTGCGGCACCATTGCCAGACCGCCTTCCGGCACCATATGCGCGGAATATTCAAGCAGTTTGCCGCCGCTAATCAGCGGGCGAATGGCGGGGTGTTGTTTAAAATCTTCCAGCATTTGCGGCACGCTTTTTTGCGCATGGGCGATATCACCCAATCCACAAACCAGCCCCAAGGATATGGAATCCTTGTTGGTATAGAGAAATCCCCCGCCCATCAGGCCGTCAGAAGGGGAACCGGCAAACAGCCAGGCGGCACCTTCCTCGCCCGTAATATTAAAGCGATCGTTGATCTGTTCTGGTGTGAGGCCAATAACCTCTTTAACACCAACAGCGTAATGATGCGGATCGGAAGCGGGAACCATTCCCAGCGAGCGGCCAAGCATCGAGTTAACGCCATCAGCCAGAATCACCACATTCGCTTCGAGAATATCATCCCCAGCCTGCACGCCAGTGACCTTGTTTCCTTCACGAACCAGCGCGTCGACGCGAACGCCTGGGATAAACTGCGCGCCCGCCTGCTCGGCTTGTTCCATCAACCACGGGTCCAGACGATTACGCAATACGGTATAAGATGCGTGTTGCGGAACATCTGGCTGCTCGCGGTGAAAATCGAGGGTAACGGCGCTTTCTTCGGTTAAGAAGGAGATTTTCTCGCGTGTGACCTTGCGTTCTACCGGCGCTGATACTGCAAAGCCGGAATGATTGCTTCAAGTGTGTGGGCATAAAGACGCCCGCCGGTCATGTTTTTACATCCGGCACTGTCGCCGCGTTCTATCACCAGGACATCCAGCCCGGCTCGTGCCATGACCAGTGCGGCAACGCTACCAGCAACGCCCGCACCGACCACAATGGCATCAAATTTGTCATCCGACATGCGTTATGCTCCCTTCCCGCTGCGTTTACAGCGGGAGATGTGGTTGAAAGGGGAATTAGCGGCTCAACTGGCTAATCAGGGCAGGGACGACTTTGTAGATATCGCCCACCAGACCGTAGTCGGCATAGTTGAAGATTGGCGCATTTTTATCTTTATTGATGGCGACAATCACTTTTGCGCCGTTGCCGCCAACCATATGCTGGATCTGCGCGGAGATCCCCAGCGTCAGGTAGAGATCGGATTTCAGCAACACGCCGGAGACACCGATATAACGTTCACGCTCCATCCAGTTCTCGCCTTCGGCAATTGGACGTGAACAGCCGACTTCAGCATTCAGCACCGCCGCCAGTTCGTGGACCATTTTTAGGTCATCCTGCGCCGCCAGTCCACGACCGACGCCAACCACACGTTTTGCTTTGCTCAGGTCCACGCTGCTTGCGGCTTTCGCACGGCGTTCGCGACAGAGAATTTCATGACGCGGAGCAACATAAGGTACCGTTTCTGTCGGGCACTGATGAGAGGTATCACTGGTGCACGGTTCCTGAACACCGGGTGCAAGGGTAATGATCGCCAGCGGGCTGTTGATCTTTTCCTGAGCGAACGCTAACCCGCCATACATCCGGTGTTCGGCGCAAATGTGACCATCGACAATATCCACCGCCGTGGCATCGTTCACCAGCGCCGCATTCAGTTGCACACTTAACCGTGCTGCCAGCGCTTTACCACGTTTCGTCGCGGCCAACAGCAACATAGCGGGGTGTTTATCTTTCAGCAGGGCAGCAATGCTTTCGGCGTAATTTTCAGTGCGTTGCAGCGCGTCGTTTTGCGCAAGAACATAAAGACATTTTGGACCATAAGGCATAACTGCCTGCGCCTGGTCGGTATTTTGTACAATGGCATACACCTGTTGGCCCCATTGCTGAGCGCCGCCAAACAGTTCAGCATAACGTTCAGGATTATCGCTAAAGACCCAGACGCTGTTTAATTGACTCATCGTTTCTTCTCCGTAGGCTTCAGTTCAGGGCTTTCTTCAGATGTTCCGCCAGCTCGGCAATGGCCTCCGGCGAATCGTTATCGATAATGATGTGCTTACGTTCTGTTTGCGGCGGTACGCGAATGCCGACCAGTTCAGCAAGTGGCGCGCTCTGGCTCCAGTCAATATCACTTGCCTGCCACTGATTTACCGGTTTTTTACCCGCGCCGAGAATGGCTTTCATCGAAGGAATGCGTGGCACGTTAATATCG
>ENA-OWNG01000123-OWNG01000123.1-marine-metagenome-genome-assembly--contig:-NODE-123-length-8788-cov-5.184939_pt1 | contig 8788 bp, 6 predicted proteins | sample MGYA00248931_ERZ651152 | MGnify/ENA primary metagenome ERZ651152 (study PRJEB26858, sample SAMN05422230) | marine metagenome | place: Canada:British Columbia, Canada | study: EMG produced TPA metagenomics...
GTATGCGCGACGCCTTTAACCTCGCATGGAAACTGGCGTTGGTTATCCAGGGGAAAGCCCGCGATGCGCTGCTCGATACCTATCAACAAGAACGTCGCGATCACGCCAAAGCGATGATTGACCTGTCCGTGACGGCGGGCAACGTGCTGGCTCCGCCGAAACGCTGGCAGGGTACGTTACGTGACGGCGTTTCCTGGCTGTTGAATTATCTGCCGCCAGTAAAACGCTACTTCCTCGAAATGCGCTTCAAGCCGATGCCGCAATATTACGGCGGTGCGCTGATGCGTGAGGGCGAAGCGAAGCACTCTCCGGTCGGCAAGATGTTTATTCAGCCGAAAGTCACGCTGGAAAACGGCGACGTGACGCTGCTCGATAACGCGATCGGCGCGAACTTCGCGGTAATTGGCTGGGGATGCAATCCACTGTGGGGGATGAGCGACGAGCAAATCCAGCAGTGGCGCGCGTTGGGCACACGCTTCATTCAGGTGGTGCCGGAAGTGCAAATTCATACCGCACAGGATAACCACGACGGCGTACTACGCGTGGGCGATACGCAAGGTCGCCTGCGTAGCTGGTTCGCGCAACACAATGCTTCGCTGGTGGTGATGCGCCCGGATCGCTTTGTTGCCGCCACCGCCATTCCGCAAACCCTGGGCAAGACCCTGAATAAACTGGCGTCGGTGATGACGCTGACCCGCCCTGATGCCGACGTTTCTGTCGAAAAGGTAGCCTGATATGCACGCTTATCTTCACTGTCTTTCCCACTCGCCGCTGGTGGGGTATGTCGACCCGGCGCAAGAGGTGCTCGATGAGGTCAATGGCGTGATTGCCAGCGCCCGCGAGCGTATTGCGGCATTCTCCCCTGAACTGGTGGTGCTGTTTGCGCCAGATCACTACAACGGCTTTTTCTATGACGTGATGCCACCGTTCTGTTTAGGCGTTGGAGCGACGGCAATTGGTGATTTCGGCAGTGCGGCAGGAGAGCTGCCCGTGCCTGTGGAGCTGGCGGAGGCCTGTGCGCATGCCGTCATGAAGAGCGGGATCGATCTTGCCGTTTCTTACTGTATGCAGGTGGACCACGGGTTCGCCCAGCCGCTGGAGTTCCTGCTCGGTGGGCTGGATAAGGTGCCAGTTCTGCCTGTGTTCATCAACGGTGTCGCCACGCCGCTGCCCGGTTTCCAGCGTACCCGCATGTTGGGTGAAGCCATTGGACGTTTCACCAGCACTCTCAATAAACGCGTGCTGTTCCTGGGTTCCGGTGGGCTTTCCCATCAGCCGCCGGTGCCCGAACTGGCGAAAGCCGATGCCCATATGCGCGACCGTCTGTTGGGGAGCGGGAAAGATTTACCCGCCAGTGAGCGCGAATTGCGTCAGCAACGGGTGATTAGCGCCGCTGAGAAGTTTGTTGAGGATCAGAGAACGCTGCATCCGCTCAACCCGATTTGGGATAACCAGTTCATGACTTTGCTGGAGCAGGGACGCATACAGGAACTGGATGCCGTCAGTAACGAAGAGCTTTCCGCCATTGCCGGAAAGTCGACACATGAAATCAAAACCTGGGTCGCCGCTTTTGCCGCTATTTCTGCGTTTGGCAACTGGCGTAGCGAAGGGCGTTATTACCGCCCAATCCCGGAGTGGATTGCCGGATTTGGCTCGTTAAGCGCCAGAACAGAGAACTGAATATGCAGGAGAAGATGATGAGTTATCAGCCACAAACCGAAGCCGCCACCAGCCGTTTTCTGAATGTAGAAGAAGCGGGTAAAACGCTGCGCATCCATTTTAATGACTGCGGACAAGGCGACGAAACCGTTGTCCTGCTGCATGGTTCCGGCCCGGGTGCTACTGGCTGGGCGAACTTCAGCCGCAATATCGATCCGCTGGTAGAGGCGGGCTATCGGGTGATCCTGCTGGATTGTCCGGGTTGGGGCAAGAGCGATTCGGTCGTTAATAGTGGTTCGCGATCGGATCTTAATGCACGAATCCTGAAAAGCGTGGGGGATCAACTGGATATCGCCAAAATCCACCTGCTGGGCAACTCGATGGGCGGCGGTACGGGCTGCATGAGTTTGTTTACGCCGATGCCAACCGAAGGTATTAAGCGACTGAATCAGCTTTATCGTCAGCCGACTATCGAAAACCTGAAGCTGATGATGGATATCTTCGTTTTTGATACCAGCGATTTGACCGACGCCCTGTTTGAAGCGCGCCTGAATAATATGCTGTCGCGCCGCGATCACCTGGAAAACTTCGTTAAGAGCCTGGAAGCTAATCCGAAACAGTTCCCGGATTTTGGCCCACGTCTGGCGGAAATCAAAGCGCAAACCCTGATTGTCTGGGGGCGCAACGACCGCTTTGTGCCGATGGATGCGGGTCTGCGTCTGCTGTCCGGCATTGCCGGTTCTGAACTGCATATCTTCCGCGACTGTGGTCACTGGGCGCAGTGGGAACATGCCGACGCTTTCAATCAACTGGTGCTGAATTTCCTCGCACGCCCTTAAGGAATGGTCATGACGAAGCATACTCTTGAGCAACTGGCGGCGGATTTACGCCGCGCCGCAGAGCAGGGCGAAGCGATTGCACCGCTGCGCGATCTGATTGGTATCGATAACGCTGAAGCGGCTTACGCCATTCAGCACATAAATGTGCAACATGACGTTGCGCAGGGGCGTCGCGTGGTAGGGCGTAAAGTGGGCCTGACACATCCGAAAGTGCAACAACAACTGGGCGTTGATGGGGTTTGAGGGCCAATGGAACGAAAACGTACGTTTATGGTATAACTTATTGATTATAATACAGTATACAAAGGTCCCTTTTCAGGGACCCTTTCGTATGTTGTAGCTGATTTTATTTTCTTCTTTTCTTTTGGGTGCTTTTAATAGCCATATATGATGTTTCATATAAAGTTAAAAGTTTCCCCATCTGTCTATCTATAGCGTCATGTTTTTCAGGATTTCTTAATTTCTGCAGCAGTTTAGATATATATTTCGCAGGTAACTTTATTATTAATGAATTATGGGATTGATACATTTCCTTTGTCCAATCTAAATCTTTTCCTGATTTCAATACCTCACTCTCATCTCTATTAATTATAAAACCGAGCTTTCCATACGGACCTGTTAAATATGATTGTAATTGTCTATACTCAGATGGACCTAATTCTTCAAAATTTTTAGCATCAAAAACAACTTGTCTTGTTTTATAGTCCTCCAATACTCGTTTCCAAAAATCAGATTTGCCACCATTGGTGCCTATAATATCTCGTCTCTGAACTGCGTTACCATTTGGATGGGACTTGATGTCTGTTAGGTGGGATGCAAATACTATTCTTAGTGCGTCTAAACACCATTGTTCAAATTCAGTGGCACCTTCATTTCCTATCGGTATCTGATCTAGATGAGTAGTTATTTGACCTATTGTTTTATTTCTAATGGCTGAATTATCTGAAATAATATTAATATCATATTCGTCATTTATCTCCTCTGCTTCCTCTGGAGCAAGTGCATTACGATTTAGATTCAAACCAAGCCAGTAACATGGATGAATTAATAATTTCTCATTACTTTCAAAACCTTTATCTGGAGTTCGCCCGTCATGGCAAAATGAATAGGATGAGGTGTTTTTATCACGAATACCAACAAATCCTACACTATACAAACTTTGGAGAATTCCACTTGCCTTTAACAACTGTATTTCAGACGTTATTTTAGGATCTCCATTTTCTTCGATTAATTCGAAAGATGCTTCTATTTTTTTTAAGCACGTATAAACTGTTAATTCAGGTTCAATGCTACGAAATGCACTAGTTATAACCTGTATTGAAGGAAAGATCTTCTGATACTCTTTCCAGAGATCTTCAAGTCTGGCCATGGAAATTGACTTGGCTGCATATTCTAGGTCAGTGTTTATGATAGTTTCTCTATTCTCTCTGAATGCGGAAAAAAAAGCTTCATTCAACAATGATAGTAAATCCCTGGGCCGGTAAAGGGTAAATTGCAAACATCGCTTAAAACCATTCCTCCCTTTAAGATCATCCGCTGTGCATCTATCCCAAACTCGTTGATCTTTCTCAATATCTAGCTTAAATGCTACTTTCATTCTTTTAGCTGACAGCATTAGGAGTTGTGCCCAGTCCCAATGCAACCTTATGACTTGACCCTCTATATTTCTCGAGTAATCAGGATCTTCCTTTGATAGCGACCTAAATATATTATCCCTTAAAAAAATTATTGGACGAATGCATTTTGCTTTTTGATTTAATTCAATAGATGCATATGCTAGACCTGCAATGATTCCAATTCCTATATTATCCGGTTCATACGCCTCATCTAGCTTATCCATTAATATGACAACTTTCCTGTCTGAGCGTTCAAGAAGTGATACTATATTATTTTCTATTTCTGAGATATTCAAATTGAATTGAAGATCACCAATTGATTCTTCTGGGTTATTTTCATCTAAATACTCCTTTGCGACAAGCCTACACTTTCTTAAAATGTCACCTTGTGCAGAATTCCATTTTTTCAAATGTTCATTCAACAATGTTTCTGATGATATTTGAGATGACAATTTGTAATGAGATGATATATATGATGCTATCTCCATTAGCATAGCGTATCGCCATAATAGTCTTGTTGCTGCCCTTGCTAAATTAAATGATCCTGTAAATGGTTTCAACATTGATCTGAAACCAATAATTTGAGAATCGTCTGGTGAGAAACTCAGGATTAATATTTTTTTGTCTTTCTTCCAATGCTCATTTAGCTGAATAAATAAAGCACTTTTACCTGTCCCTCGTCTACCAACAACAATGGTCCTGTCATCAGTTTCAATTAGAGTCCTAAAGTCAGCAGTTTCAATGAAAGCATTACTCAACATCTTTTTATCATTTTCTGCTGTCGTATCACCAAACGGATTAGACTTTGAAGTAATATTCAATTCCATATTCAACCTTTTATGTTAGTTGCTTTCATTTATTACTTTATATACTGTTGAACGAGCAATATTCATTGTTTTTGATATATGTGAGGCACCTAACCCCTGTTGCCACATATTTAATACTGCATCTCTATCTATTTTTCTTTTTCTACCAAAAACAACTCCTTTTGCCATTGCCTCTTGGCGACCTTCATTGGTACGCTCTAGTATTCTCTGTCGTTCTGCCTGGGCCACTGCAGATAGAATAGTGACAACCATTTTACCCATCTCCCCATCGGTACTGATTCCGTCATCAATAAACCGAATGGATACACCTTGGGCGTCAAACTCTTTTATTAACTGGATCATGTCAGCAGTATCGCGCCCAAGGCGGTCAAGTTTCTTCACCAAGATGACGTCACCTTCCTCCACCTTCATCCTCAGCAAGTCCAGCCCTTTCCGATCGCTTGAACTGCCCGATGCCTTGTCAGTAAAGATGCGATTTGCTTTCACGCCTGCGTCTTTGAGTGCCCGAACCTGAATATCGAGAGATTGCTGGCTGGTTGATACCCGTGCGTAACCAAAAAGTCGCATAAAAATGTATCCTAAATCAAATATCGGACAAGCAGTGTCTGTTATAACAAAAAATCGATTTAATAGACACATTAACAGCACTGTTTTTATGTGTGCGATAATTTATAATATTTCGGACGGTTGCAAAATTGTTAATGAATAACTGTCAGGTAGGGAGCCTGATATGCCTGTCGACTTTCTAACCTCTGACCAAAAACAGAATTACGGTTGTTATGCTGCAGAACCTAATGACGTGCAACTGGCGCGCTATTTTCATCTTGATGAACGGGATCTGGCCTTCATTAACCAACGACGGGGCAAACATAATAGGCTGGGCATTGCGCTTCAGCTCACCACAGCCCGTTTTCTGGGAACATTTCTGACGGATTTAACTCAGGTTCTGCCTGGTGTTCAACATTTTGTCGCGGTACAGCTTAATATCCACCGTCCAGAAGTTCTCTCCCGCTATGCTGAACGGGACACTACCCTTAGAGAACATACTGCATTAATTAAGGAATATTACGGCTATCATGAATTTGGTGATTTTCCATGGTCTTTCCGCCTGAAGCGTCTGCTATATACCCGGGCGTGGCTCAGTAATGAGCGACCGGGTCTGATGTTTGATTTTGCCACTGCATGGTTGCTTCAAAATAAGGTATTACTGCCCGGAGCAACCACACTAGTACGTCTCATCAGTGAAATTCGTGAAAGGGCAAATCAGCGGCTGTGGAAAAAGCTGGCCGCACTGCCGAACAAATGGCAGGCAGCTCAAGTGATGGAGCTTCTGGTCATTCCGGAAGGTCAGCGTGTATCAGCACTGGAACAGTTGAAAAAAGGCCCTGTTACAGTCAGTGGACCTGCGTTTAATGAAGCGCTGGAACGATATATCCGATTACGAAGTCTTGAGTTTTCCCGACTGAACTTTTCCGGTCTGCCTGCCATTCAACTGCGTAATCTGGCTCGTTATGCTGGCATGGCGTCGGTAAAATATATCGCTCGAATGCCACAGCAGAGAAAGCTTGCTGTACTTACTGCATTCGTTAAAGCACAGGAAATAACGGCATTAGACGATGCCGTTGATGTGCTTGATATGCTAATTCTGGACATTATCCGCGAAGCAAAGAAAACCGGGCAAAAAAAAAGACTCAGGACACTGAAAGATCTTGATCAGGCCGCATTGTTACTGGCGCGGGCATGTGCATTGTTGCTGGATGATAATACAGATGTCCCAGATCTCAGGCAGGTTATCTTCAAGTGCGTACCCAAAAACAGACTGGCAGAATCTGTAAGCAAGGTTAATGAACTTGCTCGTCCACAGAACAATAATTTCCATGACGAAATGGTTGAGCAGTACGGTCGGGTTAAACGTTTTCTTCCGGCGGTGTTGCGGGACCTGCATTTCCGTGCGGCACCGGCAGGTGAACATGTACTGGCTGCGATTCATTATCTGGCAGAACTGAATGGTTCGAAAAAGCGCATCCTTGATGATGCGCCTGAACATATTATCACCGGTCCCTGGAAACGCCTCGTATACGATGCGGAGGGACGGATACAGCGTGCAGGTTATTCACTATGTTTGCTGGAACGCCTTCAGGATGCACTGCGCCGCCGGGACATCTGGCTTGAAAACAGTGATCGCTGGGGAGATCCTCGCGAGAAGTTGTTGCAAGGTGAAGAGTGGCAGACTCAGCGTATTCCTGTCTGTCGGGCACTGGGACATCCTGTCGATGGACGTAAAGGTGTGCAACAACTGGCTATTCAGCTGGATGAGACCTGGAAAGCCGTGGCATCACGATTTGAAAAGAATGCGGAAGTTCATATCTGTAATGAAGGTAAATATCCATCCCTGACTATCAGTTGTCTGGAGAAACAGGAAGAGCCACCATCATTGCTTCGTCTAAATAATCGGATCAAACAGCTACTCCCACCGGTAGATTTAACGGAACTGTTACTTGAGATAGATGCCCAGACAGGATTTACACATGAGTTTGCGCATGTCAGTGAATCTGGTGCTCGAGCGCAAGATTTGCACATCAGTTTATGTGCGGTATTGATGGCTGAAGCCTGTAATATCGGACTGGAACCGCTGATAAAGCACAATATACCAGCACTGACCCGCCATCGGCTCAGTTGGGTGAAACAGAATTACCTTCGTGCAGAAACGCTGGTCAGCGCCAATGCCCGCCTGGTTGATTTTCAGTCCACACTGGAGCTTGCTGGTCGTTGGGGAGGTGGAGAAGTGGCATCAGCTGACGGCATGCGCTTTGTCACACCAGTGAAGACCATCAACTCAGGATCTAACAGAAAATATTTTGGTTCTGGACGAGGCATCACCTGGTATAACTTCGTATCTGATCAGTACTCTGGGTTCCATGGCATTGTGGTACCCGGTACATTACGGGATTCGATTTTTGTACTGGAAGGACTTCTTGAGCAGCAGACAGGGCTGAATCCAGTTGAAATCATGACAGACACTGCGGGTAGCAGCGATATTATTTTCGGTCTGTTCTGGCTACTGGGGTATCAGTTTTCCCCCCGGCTTGCCGATGCAGGTGAGGCGGTGTTCTGGCGGGTGAATAAATCGGCAAACTACGGAGTACTGGATAAGTTGGCCCGAGGATATGCAGATCTGTCAAAAGCGGAGAGTCAGTGGGATGAGATGATGCGAACCGCTGGTTCGCTGAAGTTGGGTACAATTCATGCGTCAGAACTCATTCGCTCTTTACTGAAAAGCTCGCGCCCATCAGGACTGGCACAGGCAATTATGGAAGTAGGGCGTGTAAACAAAACGCTATATCTCCTCAATTATATTGATGATGAAGATTATCGTCGGCGGATCCTGACGCAGCTTAATCGAGGAGAAGGCCGCCACGCTGTGGCTCGTGCGATTTGTTACGGACAACGCGGAGAGATCAGAAAGCGTTATCGTGAAGGGCAGGAAGATCAACTGGGGGCGCTGGGCCTGGTTACTAATGCAGTGGTTCTGTGGAACACGCTCTATATGGAGGAAGCGTTGAGCTGGATGCGCCGTAATGGCGAAGAAATTATAGATGAAGATATCGCTCGGCTATCTCCCCTGATGCACGGGCATATCAATATGTTGGGCCATTATACATTCACGTTGCCAGAGGATATTTTAAAAGGGGAACTGAGAGCTCTAAATTTAAATATAAACAACGAATTATCTCCTTAACGTACGTTTTCGTTCCATTGGCCCTCAAACCCCTTTTACAAGTTTGTTGAATCCCCCGCGGATAAGCGGACCAAAAATTGAGGTCATAGATGTGGCAAAAACGGTAAT
>ENA-OWNG01000146-OWNG01000146.1-marine-metagenome-genome-assembly--contig:-NODE-146-length-8001-cov-4.175543_pt1 | contig 8001 bp, 8 predicted proteins | sample MGYA00248931_ERZ651152 | MGnify/ENA primary metagenome ERZ651152 (study PRJEB26858, sample SAMN05422230) | marine metagenome | place: Canada:British Columbia, Canada | study: EMG produced TPA metagenomics...
GCATCAGCTTTCCGGTGGTCAGCAGCAACGTGTGGGAGTGGCGCGTGCACTGGCTGCCGATCCGCAAGTCTTACTAATGGATGAACCTTTTGGCGCACTGGACCCGGTAACGCGCGGCGCGTTGCAACAAGAGATGACGCGCATTCACCGTTTGCTGGGGCGTACCATTGTGCTGGTCACTCATGATATTGATGAGGCGCTACGGCTGGCAGAACATCTGGTATTGATGGATCACGGTGAAGTAGTGCAGCAGGGCAATCCGCTGACGATGCTGACTCGTCCGGCGAATGATTTTGTCCGCCAGTTTTTTGGACGTAGTGAACTGGGTGTGCGCCTGCTTTCGTTACGTAGTGTGGCGGATTACGTGCGTCGCGAAGAACGAGCAGATGGTGAGGCACTGGCAGAAGAGATGACGCTACGCGATGCGCTCTCTCTGTTTGTTGCGCGGGGATGCGAGGTGCTGCCGGTGGTGAACATGCAGGGCCAGCCTTGCGGCACGCTGCATTTTCAGGATCTGCTGGTGGAGGCGTAAGCGTATGAAGATGTTGCGCGATCCGCTGTTCTGGCTCATTGCTCTGTTTGTGGCGCTGATTTTCTGGCTGCCTTACAGCCAGCCGCTGTTTGCTGCCTTGTTCCCACAACTGCCACGACCCGTTTATCAGCAAGAAAGTTTTGCAGCTCTGGCACTGGCTCATTTCTGGCTGGTGGGAATTTCGAGTTTGTTTGCGGTGATCATTGGCACTGGTGCCGGAATTGCTGTCACTCGCCCGTGGGGCGCGGAATTTCGCCCACTGGTGGAAACTATTGCCGCCGTTGGACAGACTTTTCCGCCCGTCGCAGTGCTGGCGATCGCCGTTCCGGTGATCGGCTTTGGTCTGCAACCAGCGATTATCGCCTTGATCCTTTACGGTGTGCTGCCCGTCCTGCAGGCGACACTTGCCGGGCTGGGAGCGATTGATGCCAGCGTGACAGAAGTTGCGAAAGGTATGGGAATGAGTCGTGGTCAGCGAGTGCGTAAGGTCGAGCTACCGCTGGCGGCTCCGGTGATTCTGGCGGGCGTGCGAACTTCGGTGATTATCAACATTGGTACGGCGACGATCGCCTCAACGGTAGGGGCCAGCACGCTGGGTACGCCCATCATCATCGGGCTTAGCGGATTTAATACCGCGTATGTGATCCAGGGGGCGTTACTGGTGGCACTGGCGGCGATCATCGCAGACCGCCTGTTTGAAAGGCTGGTGCAGGCGCTTAGCCAGCACGCAAAATAAAGGTATAACCTGCGAGCATGACGCCACCAATTCCGCCTAACGCCATAAACAGGAACAGGGCGATGACCCCAATTTTAGCTATGCGCATAATGCACTCCTTATGTTAACGAAAGGATTGTACAGTAAAGCGCATTTGTTAACGAATCATTAAATGCCGAGTGGGAAAATATCATGGCCTTGTTCTTGCCAACTGGTGAGTTGCTGCTGTTGGGCGGAGGTTCGATTTTCACCGCACCACACCAGCAATGTACGGCCTTCGAATAGTTCAGGGCGTAGTTGATTGAGCGAGTGGGCGAGGACATCAATGCGCCATCCTTGTTGACTGGCAATCCAGCCCTCCAGCCACAGACGGGTGGTATCCTGAATATTCCAGCCAACCACCAGCGCATCTTTACCCTGTTTTTTACGTGCCGAAGCCAGACAAATGGCGATGTAGTTGATCAGTACGCCGTCGAGGATCGCCAGCAGCGCCTGGAGAGTCGGTTGTTGGCACTGAAGCCGTCGGCGCAGAGGAATAAACAGATGTGTGGTGAGTGTCTGGGCGGGGTAATCCTGACCGCGCTCTTTGATCCACGTTCGCAGGCTATGTAGATTGCCGCTTTGCAGGTAAGTCAGTAATGTTTCTTGCTGATCGCGCCAGCCGTTCTGCACATCAACATTTTCATTACTGAGCAGCATTTTAACTTTGCTGACCTGCACGCCGTTGTCGATCCAGCGTTTGATCTCGCGGATCCGGTCAATATCGGCATCGTTGAACAGCCGATGACCGCCGTCTGTCCGTTGCGGTTTCAGCAATCCGTAACGCCTCTGCCACGCGCGTAACGTGACAGGATTAATATCACAAAGCAACGCCACTTCACCAATTGTGTAAAGCGCCATCGTCTCACCCTTGCTCGCGAGGTCCCGGTTTAACTTTAGACGCAGTTTTGCGAACCAGGTAGTTTTGCCCGTTTTTTGTGCATCTATAGGGTGATTTTATTTTTGCCAGGCGATTTTGAGTGATCGTACTCACGAATTCTCATTTTTCTGCAAGAGTTCAAAGAAAGTTAAACGCAGGCAATGTATGTTACGCGTTTTAAAGGGAAGTGTGGTTTGCGGGTATGTACGATTTTAATCTGGTGTTGCTGCTGCTTCAGCAGATGTGCGTTTTTTTAGTCATTGCATGGTTAATGAGTAAAACGCCATTATTCATACCGTTAATGCAGGTCACGGTTCGTCTGCCGCATAAATTTCTCTGCTACATCGTCTTTTCCATCTTCTGCATCATGGGCACCTGGTTTGGGTTGCACATTGACGATTCTATTGCCAATACCGGTGCGATAGGCGCGGTAATGGGCGGCTTACTCGGCGGTCCGGTCGTCGGTGGGCTGGTTGGGCTGACCGGCGGCTTACATCGATATTCGATGGGGGGCATGACCGCGTTAAGTTGCATGATCTCGACCATCGTTGAAGGATTACTCGGTGGCCTGGTACACAGCATCCTGATCCGCCGCGGGCGCACTGATAAAGTCTTTAACCCCATTACCGCCGGTGCCGTCACGTTCGTCGCTGAAATGGTGCAAATGCTGATCATCCTTGCGATCGCCCGACCTTATGAAGATGCGGTGCGTCTGGTGAGTAATATTGCTGCGCCAATGATGGTCACCAATACCGTCGGCGCGGCGCTGTTTATGCGTATATTGCTCGATAAACGCGCGATGTTTGAAAAATACACTTCGGCTTTTTCTGCCACTGCGCTGAAAGTGGCAGCCTCGACGGAAGGCATTTTGCGCCAGGGGTTTAACGAAGTGAACAGCATGAAAGTGGCTCAGGTGCTGTATCAGGAACTGGATATTGGTGCAGTCGCGATTACCGATCGAGAGAAATTGCTGGCCTTTACCGGAATTGGTGACGACCACCATTTACCCGGCAAACCGATTTCTTCAACTTATACTTTAAAAGCGATTGAAACCGGTGAAGTGGTCTACGCTGATGGCAACGAAGTACCTTACCGTTGCTCTTTGCATCCGCAATGCAAACTGGGGTCGACGCTGGTAATTCCGTTGCGTGGTGAAAATCAGCGGGTGATGGGCACCATCAAATTGTATGAAGCCAAAAACCGTTTATTCAGTTCAATCAACCGCACGTTGGGTGAGGGGATTGCGCAATTGCTTTCGGCGCAGATCCTTGCCGGGCAATATGAGCGGCAAAAAGCGATGCTCACCCAGTCAGAGATCAAACTGCTTCACGCCCAGGTGAATCCCCATTTTTTGTTTAATGCGCTTAACACCATTAAAGCGGTGATCCGCCGCGACAGCGAACAGGCCAGCCAGCTGGTGCAGTATCTTTCCACTTTTTTCCGCAAAAACTTAAAGCGGCCTTCGGAGTTTGTTACTCTCGCCGACGAAATTGAACATGTGAATGCTTATCTGCAAATTGAAAAGGCGCGCTTCCAGTCGCGGTTGCAGGTCAACATTGCTATTCCGCAAGAATTATCCCAGCAGCAATTGCCCGCGTTTACCCTGCAACCGATAGTGGAAAACGCCATTAAACATGGGACATCACAACTGCTGGATACAGGGCGAGTGGCAATCAGCGCCCGACGTGAGGGGCAACATTTGATGCTGGAGATCGAAGACAATGCCGGTTTGTATCAACCGGTAACCAATGCCAGTGGGCTGGGGATGAATCTGGTGGATAAGCGTTTACGTGAACGGTTTGGCGATGACTATGGAATAAGCGTCGCCTGTGAGCCTGATAGTTACACCCGAATAACGTTACGACTACCATGGAGGGACGAGGCATGATTAAAGTCTTAATTGTCGATGATGAACCGTTAGCACGGGAGAACCTGCGTGTATTTTTGCAGGAGCAGAGCGATATTGAAATCGTTGGAGAGTGTTCAAACGCCGTGGAAGGGATCGGCGCGGTGCATAAACTGCGCCCGGATGTGCTGTTTCTCGATATCCAGATGCCGCGCATCAGTGGTCTGGAAATGGTGGGGATGCTTGACCCGGAACATCGCCCGTATATTGTTTTTCTCACTGCGTTTGACGAATACGCAATTAAAGCCTTTGAAGAACATGCCTTTGATTATCTGCTGAAGCCAATTGATGAAGCGCGACTGGAGAAAACGCTGGCGCGATTGCGTCAGGAGCGCAGCAAGCAGGATGTTTCGCTGTTACCGGAAAATCAACAGGCGCTGAAATTTATCCCTTGTACGGGGCATAGTCGGATTTATTTGCTGCAAATGAAAGATGTGGCATTTGTCAGCAGTCGGATGAGCGGTGTCTACGTTACCAGCCACGAAGGGAAAGAGGGCTTTACCGAATTGACATTACGTACCCTGGAAAGTCGTACACCACTACTGCGCTGCCATCGTCAGTATCTGGTTAACCTCGCGCATTTACAGGAGATTCGTCTGGAAGATAACGGCCAGGCCGAGTTGATTTTGCGTAATGGCTTAACCGTGCCGGTCAGCCGCCGTTATCTGAAAAGCTTAAAAGAGGCGATTGGCCTGTAAAAGACTGCTAAAATGGCTTTTTGCCTCATCAACACCTGAAGGCCTCATGCTAAGTAACGATATTCTGCGCAGCGTGCGCTACATTTTGAAAGCCAATAATAATGACCTGGTGCGTATTCTGGCGCTGGGTAATGTCGAAGCCACCGCGGAACAGATCGCCGTCTGGCTACGTAAAGAAGACGAAGAGGGTTTTCAGCGTTGTCCGGACATTGTTTTGTCGTCATTCCTCAATGGCCTGATTTATGAAAAACGCGGCAAGGATGAGTCTGCTCCGGCACTGGAGCCGGAACGTCGCATTAATAACAACATCGTGCTGAAAAAATTACGCATCGCGTTTTCGCTGAAAACCGATGACATTCTGGCTATCCTCACCGAACAGCAGTTCCGCGTTTCGATGCCGGAAATTACAGCGATGATGCGCGCACCGGATCATAAAAACTTCCGCGAATGCGGCGATCAATTTTTACGTTATTTTCTGCGTGGACTGGCAGCGCGCCAGCATGTGAAAAAAGGCTAAAAAATTGGCGGTCATGTTTAGAGCATGACCGCCAACCGATTATTTCACTTCTTTAAAACCAGCGGCTTTCATCACCAGTTCCATTTGCGCCATAGTGATACCTTTTTTGGCATCTTCAGCAGAAACGTTGATTCCTGAAATACCCTGCAGGGCTTTAAAATCCACTTTTTCCATATCGATAGTCACGTTTTCCTGCGCGTAGGTATCGGTATAGGTTAATTTTTCTTCAACACCCGCGATGTTTTTGTATTTGGCGCTTAACGGCTCAAGTGTCTTGGCAGCATCTTCTTTGGTGGTTGCACCAATGGAGGCAAATTGAATTTTGGTTTCAGAAGATTGCTTAAGCACCTTGTCACCTTTGTAGACATAGGTAATGGCAATTTCAGTGCCGTTCAGATTGGCGCTGAATTTCTTCGATTCTTCTTTGTCACCGCAGCCAGCAAGAGAGAAAACCAGAACAGATGCAACAACGAGGGAAAACAGCTTATTGAAAGCCTTCATGTAAAACTCCATTTTATTTAATCAAGGAACTGGTGACTCTCACCAGGGGCTATATAGGATATGCCTAATACCGTGGCGTGAGCAGTCCGGAACTGGAGTAGAACTCTTAGTAAAAAGCACTATTTCATCCTTGTTGCTGAAGCATGGGGAATAATTGTTCGCAAAGCAAAACACCGTTATTCATTGCTTCTACCCGTGCCTCGCTTTCTGTATTACGAAATTGTCCCAACACATGTGCCAGCCGATAAAAACCCACCGCGGTGAGGTCATTCGCCAGCAACTATGCCTGACCAATAGCACTCTGTTCCTGATAGCGCCAGCCGTTATGGAGCAGTTGAATAAGTAACGCCTGGCAGCGTATCAGCAACTGATGAGCAGTAGACGGCACAGGCAAAACGCTGGCAGAAGGTAGCGGTGCCACAGGCGTAGTTTCTGCGTCCAGCGCCCAGGCACGGGTTTTTGTCATCATCACCCGTGGTTCCAGTGTCAATTGCCCTTCAACAAAACTGACAAAGCCAGAAACCAGACACACGGGGTCGTCTGTTTGTTGCAAAAGCGCCGCCATGCGTTCAACGGCATAAGGTGCGCTGGCTGAGGCTGGTAATGATAACGTCAGCACATTATCTTCCCCTTCGCCGCTAATGACCTGCGCATCCAGCGTCTGGCGGCTGCTGTCCCAACCGAGCGAAATACACTCAGCGACCGGCAGAATAAATAAGTTATCGACCTGATTAAGAGGCCGTATGCAGGCGGGGGGACGCTGGCGTAAATATTCCCGCAAAGCCACAATGCCCGGCTGGCGTAACGGCGCGCTCAACATTTGCCAGGCATCAGGCGACAGCGGCACAACGCTGCTTAAGCGGTTGCGGGTAGCTAACAGCAGCTCGCCATCGGCACTGCGTTTTGCTGCTTGTGAAACAATTTGCCCGCCCGCCAGTGCGCCAGCCTGAAAACTAAACAGCCGACGCGTAGCTGCCGGTGAGTTTTCCTGTTCACTTCGCGGCCAACTGCGCGAAAGGTGCAAAATACTGCCGGTGTCGGGATCGGTAAACCAGATGCGTAAACCATAATGCTCAATATCCTGCCAGCAACGCATACCTAAAGACACCAGCCGCAGATGATCAAGCTTTGCTTCTCCGGCAATGCCAGAGCCAACGACCGTGCGCCACGGCACAGGAGGAACTTCACCAATACTGTCGCGCCGGGCCATCTCTTGTGCGCAATTTAATCGACTGTTTAATGCCGCAAGCTGATGTAAGCATTCTCCGGCATTATAGTGGCTGGCGCGGGCGTGGAAGGCATCAACGCTGGCGCGCAGTTGCCGTAGCGATTCACTCACCCAGCGCCAGTTGCAGGTCTCTGCCGCCTGCAATGCGCGGTTGAATGCTGCCTCGTAATGGATGAGCGGCTGGCTGATGCCGCCAAGCCATAATGTCTGGCTTAATTGCTGAACATATTGACGACACGCGTTGCCTTCTTCGCTGGCAAACGGATCGTCAGATGATGTGACGTGTTCGCTGCGCATCTGCCAGATTAAATGGTTAAATTCTGCTTGCTGCGCTTTGGCCTCGACGAAGGCCTGTACCGCCAGTACGACATGTTCGCAAAGTGTGCCTTCAATACAATCACAACGGGCGAAACGAATACTGCTGCGGGAATAAAAACGCACATCGCTCATCGGTAAGCGGGCAGAGGGAATTTCACCCGGCGCACAGAACAACTCAATGGTGATGCCTTTAGCGACCAGCGCCTGTGCGCGTTTGCGGGTAGCATCGGGAAGGGTAGCCAGTTCTTCCAGCCAGATTGCCGGATCCCACTCTTCTTCTTTTTCCGTAGACTGAGTGGTGGCACAAAGTCGTTGATAACTTAACACCAGCATCACGCGATGACGGCACATACCGTTGGCCCCGCAACTGCACTGAGCCTCTTTCAGTGCCTGGCCGTTCGCCAGCTGGGTACGGACACCGTCACTGAAGGTGGCGATTAAAGCGTCGTTCTCATGGCTGATCTCCGGGACGTTGCCATTTTCCAGTTCCTTAAGACTGCGCTTAACAAAACCGGCATTGCTTAACGCCGTCAGGGCCTGCGGTGTCAGTTCTAATAATTCCGGACGTAGTGAATTCATGACTGAAGATTCTCCGCAAGCCATGATGCCAGCTCGCCCGGCGTCATGGCGGCTATTTGTGCGCCGACATTAACAAGCCCCTGGGCCG
>ENA-OWNG01000189-OWNG01000189.1-marine-metagenome-genome-assembly--contig:-NODE-189-length-6677-cov-2.953333_pt1 | contig 6677 bp, 6 predicted proteins | sample MGYA00248931_ERZ651152 | MGnify/ENA primary metagenome ERZ651152 (study PRJEB26858, sample SAMN05422230) | marine metagenome | place: Canada:British Columbia, Canada | study: EMG produced TPA metagenomics...
GATCTTCAAACCTGCGGATTACTTCCAGCAGTTGCATCGGCTCAATATCCTGAATTTCAAGGCCGCCAATGATAGGTAAAATGTCGTCGTCAAACATTTTGGCAAGTTCAGTTGCATACCCTACTGACCATACTTGCTTCTTGTGCTCGTACCATTCCTTGTAAATCGCACTAAAGGAATTGTTGTTAGACGAAGCCTTTTTCGCCTTTACAGGATCGATGCCAACCGAGATGTCTTTCCTCGCAGTCCATGCTTTATCCCTTGCCTCCTGCAAAGTCATAAGCGGATATTTTCCGACGGTCAGGATTTTCTCCTTACCGTCAATCTTGTAGCGAAGCTGCCATACCTTTTTCCCTGACACAGGGACATAAAGGTACAGGCCATTACCATCGAGAAGGCGGTATGGTTTTTCTTTCGGCTTTGCTGCTTCAATCTGCTTAACGGTGAGCATGGGTAAAAATCCGGTGGGTAAAATTATTTTATCCACTTTTTACCCGTCATGGAGTGCGGCTGTCAACGATCTGAAGCGAACCATGACGAACTGTAAATCTACGGAATGCTTGATATTCAGGGGATTTTGCGGACTGGTACGGATGGGAGCGAACTGATAAATGGTGTCCCCTGCAGGAATCGAACCTGCAATTAGCCCTTAGGAGGGGCTCGTTATATCCATTTAACTAAGAGGACAATGCGGCATGAGTATACCCGCTAATGGAGTGCGGGGTAAGTACGCTGCCGCTCGATTGCTTAAACCCTCGCCATTTATGCCGGGTTTTTATAATTTTTCTTAATGTTTTCCGCACGTTCTGCTTTTTGGCGTGCTTCTGCTTTACGCTTATTGCTCATGTCGTTACGAATCTGTGCATGACTCATTAACGCGAAGATAAAGGTGCCGCCGCAGATGTTCCCCGCTAAAGTAGGTAGTGCGAAGGGCCAGATGAAATCGCTCCAGTGCAGCGTACCGTTAAACACCAGATAGAGGATTTCAACAGAACCGACCACGATATGGGTGGTGTCACCCAGGGCAATAAGCCAGGTCATCAATATAATCACCACAATCTTTGCCGCACCCGCTGCAGGAAACATCCAAACCATAGTGGCGATCAGCCAGCCGGAAATGATCGCGTTGGCAAACATCTCGCTGGGGGTGTTCTTCATCACATCCATGCCGATTTTGACAAATGCATCGCGAGTTTCTTCATTGAAGATAGGCATATATTCAAATGCCCACGCCGCAATACCTGTCCCGAGAATATTACCCAGCAGCACGACGCCCCATAACCGTATAAGTAAGCCGACGTTGCTCATTGTCGGTTTTTGCATGACGGGTAGTACCGCAGTCACGGTATTTTCGGTAAATAATTGCTGGCGGGCCATAATGACGATAATAAAACCAAAGGTATAACCGAGATTCTCAGCAAGAAGCTGCCCGGCACACCTTCCAGTTCGACTTGAAATATCCCTTTTGCCAGTAACGAAGCGCCCACCGACAGCCCCGCCGCAATGGCTGACCACAGTAGCGCCATTGCGTCGCGTTCCAGCTCTTTTTCACCATCCTGGCGGATATGCTCATGAATTGCCATCGCCCGGGAGGGGAGTCGGTCTTCATCTATTTCTATTTTTTTGCCGCGCTCTTTTTCTTCGCTCTCAACTTCAATTTCGTCGCTGTGTTGATCAATTTTGTCGTTGTCCATGGTCTCTTCTCTTGAATTAGCACGTATAGCTAAAGCGTAGCGGCTTTTTTGCTCGCAACTGACGGGAGTTACTCTGAAAATGTAGAAAAGGCTGCGTTTGCCTTTTTCTGTTTCTATAGAATCAAGTAGCCTACAGGGCGGCGATTACCAGGCTATGATCAAATCAGCAAATCAGGGCGTCTGGACATCAGTTGACGTGCTGTTACAATCGCCCACACCTAAACAGGCGGATACGGTATCGTTCCGTCATGGATGGCAAACTGCATAAGCCATAAAAAAACAGGGAGACATTTATGAAGCTTCGCCTGTCGGCGCTTGCTCTGGGAACTACGCTTCTGGTGGGGTGTGCGAGTTCCGGTACAGATCAGCAAGGGCGTTCTGACCCGTTAGAAGGGTTCAACCGCACCATGTACAACTTCAACTTCAATGTATTAGACCCGTATATTGTTCGACCGGTCGCTGTCGCCTGGCGTGATTATGTTCCGCAACCGGCGCGTAACGGTTTGAGCAACTTTACTGGCAACCTTGAAGAACCTGCGGTGATGGTTAACTACTTCTTGCAGGGCGACCCTTATCAGGGGATGGTCCACTTTACCCGCTTTTTCCTGAACACCATTTTGGGGATGGGCGGTTTTATTGATGTTGCAGGGATGGCGAACCCGAAACTGCAACGGACTGAACCTCACCGCTTCGGTAGTACGCTTGGTCATTATGGCGTGGGTTATGGGCCTTACGTTCAGTTACCGTTCTACGGTAGCTTCACGCTGCGTGATGACGGTGGTGATATGGCGGATGGTTTTTACCCGGTTCTTTCCTGGCTGACCTGGCCGATGTCTGTGGGTAAATGGACGCTTGAAGGGATCGAAACCCGCGCTCAGCTGCTGGATTCCGATGGTCTGCTGCGTCAGTCGTCCGATCCTTATATTATGGTGCGCGAAGCGTACTTCCAGCGTCATGATTTCATCGCTAATGGCGGCGAACTCAAACCGCAGGAAAATCCGAACGCACAAGCGATTCAGGATGATTTAAAAGATATTGATTCTGAATAAGAAACAAATAAAAAAGGTGAGTCGCAAAACTCACCTTTTTTGTTGTTATCCCTCAATTACCACAAGTAAAAGGAGATAAACCGACAATGACCTAGACGTAATTATGTAAAAATACTGATGTTCGTCACTGACTATTTCCGATATTCAGCTGTTGAAAAATCAAAAAACTGGAAAAATAATTTTAAATATCATCAAAATTAACACCTGGCGCAGATGGTTGATTAATTTCATTTTGATATTCAGCCTGGCGATTTTGAAGCCTTTCTTCAATTTTACCTTCGAGATCCTTAAAATGCTTATATATTTTTTGAGAATGGCCAACGTTAATTTTGTTACCGACTAAAGTAGAAACTATTTCTTTTAGATGGTCGCATTTATATTTTGCATCGTCCACTTGAAAATCATATCTTATTGCTCGACCATAACGTTTAAAAACGTCGTTTGGTTCTCTCAGTCTTTCCCCGTTGAGCTCGTTTACAACCTGATGATCGGAACCAGTTGCAAATGATTCTGCCATGATAGCTTTACTGCTTTCAAACCACGCTGAAGCACTCCTGGCGTTTTCACTACAATATTGGGTGAGACTATCACCATTAATACGAATTCCTCTTTGAATGTGGTAGTCGTCCTGATCGTAGTAACCGAGAGATAAGTAATCATTTCCGTTTTTATTTTTAATTACAATAGCGAGAGAGTCGCCTTTTTTATCTTTACCGTACCAGGTAAATAAGTCCGTTGGTTCGCTTTTCCCGCTCTCATCAAATTCCGTTACCGTATGTCTGAGTTTGTGTGATATCTTATCGAAGATAAAACCAGGATCTCCATCATATATTTCTTTTAATGCGCTGAAGATCATTTCCTTGTTATTGATATCATGAGTCTTCTCAACTATGTTGTCATTAATGATAGTACGGACGAGTTCTTTGTCTTTATAGTTCGCAGGTAATTCTATTGGTTCTTGGTTGTCGATACCAATAGTAATATGGTCTGTATCATTGGAGTCAATATCAATATAAGTAACTGAGGAATTATTAATATTAAATCTATAAGGATCGTCGTTTACTCGTATGGCGTTTTTTATAAGCTCAAGTAGATGTTTAATACAGGTGCTTATTCCTTCCTTACCATTAAAAAGGTTTTTGAACTCTTGTACTAATCCATTAACTTCATCATTGTTATTTTCATTGATGGATTCTGGGTAAGCTGCGCTGGTATTGTTGATTGAAATAGATGGTAGCATGATTTTATTCCATTTTGATTGATTTGTTACAAATATATATTACCTAATGAAATAGACTATCAAAAAACGCTCATTTATTTAGAACCTATCTTTAATTTGAGTGTATGAGCGCACAATAGCCAGGGGGGGGGAGTATCCTGGAAATGCAGAAAAGTAAACTCTTTGAGAAGGACGAGCAGAACGCCTGAAAATATGCCTTTCCCTTCAGGTTTGTCTGTGGATACCGCTTATTGATTTGAAAGGGCAAGCTGCCAACAGGCTGTTTGCAAAACTCAGGAGGTAAGCAATGAGGACACTACTTTCGGTGAAGTGGGGGAGTTAAAGTCACCTGCTATGCAGGTGACTTTATCCAGGCGAACGCGTTATCAGAACGCGTAGTTAAAGTTAGTACCGAACAGCCAGGCTTTACCTTCAGACTCGAACTGGTATGGGCCTTCGTTAATTTTCACGCTCTGACCGTGCATATAAGAAACACCAACGTCGACTGAAGCATCTTTATTAAATGCGTAAGTCGTACCTGCACTCAGCCAGAAACGGTCCTGGTCCGGAATGGAGATAGAACGATTCTGTGCAGGAACTGGGCTGTCATCAAAGGCGATACCGGTACGGAAGGTCCAGTTATCATCGTAGTAATAAGTGGTACCCAACGCGATGCGGTAAGCATCTTTAAAGCCTTCATGTTTCTGGAACAGCGTGTCGCCACTGGTTGAGGTCGCTTTCAGCTGCTGGAACTGACTCCAGCTGGTGTAAGCCAGGCTATAGTGAATCGCCCACTGTGGATCAACACGGTTATAACCTGACACTTCCCACATTTCAGGCAGGTTCAGCGTCAGATAACCCGATTGCGTTGCGCCACCTGTCGCGGTAGGAATTGGCAAACCGTAGTTATTAAACGCACGATTAAGATCGCTGCTGTAGTTACCTTTGAAGTCAATTTTCACTTCAGAACGGTAGGTCAGTGCATAGCGGTTATTTTTATCCAGTTCATACAGGATTCCGGCGTTCCAGCCAAAGCCCCACTGGTTACCGTTCAGATGAGCGATTTTGGTATTACTGTCAATACCGTTGGCGGTAGCTGCCAATGCTTGCCCTTGCTGAGTTTGGCCAGCAGGAGATTGCATAATTTGGCCAGCAACCAACTGCCCCAGATCGCCTGCGAAACGTTCAATTTTCGCGCGAGCGTAGACGGCGTTGAAACCAAGACCAAAGCTCCATGCATTATTTAAGCGATACGCACCGCTTAAGTTCAGGTTCATGGTTTCAAGGTCGGTTGTACCCCCGACAGAGCCGCCTGCATAAGTATCGTTAAACTCTGTAGCCAGACCATAGTTAGAGGTAATAGAAGCGCCCCAACCAAATTGGTCGTTAATCGGTGCAACAAAGTGCATGTTCGGAACCCATGCCGTAGGCGCGATGTTATCGGCTTTCAGGCTACGACCAGATGGAGACGTTCCGCTGATATTTACATCCGGGTCAATATAAACCGCACCCGCAGAAAATGTCGGGCGGTCAAACATAGTAATCAATGCGGGGTTACGGCTGACGTTACCTGCATCATCGGCAATTGCGCCTTCCCCTGAATAAGCCCGGCCCAGGCCAGAGGAAGAAAATTCGTTTAACTGAAAGCCTGCCGACCAGGCCTGGGTGGAGATAAGTGCCACTGCGACTGCGAGAGCAGACTTTGTAAACAGGGTTTTCTGGCTCATGACCATAACCTCAATGATTTATTTTTATACAAACTATGTTACGTGCTGTAACAGGAGCGCGAAGTGTAGGGTCTGAGGTACATCTTAGAAATCAGACCAGTGGCGAGAGTATAGGTCGGACCAGCTGGAATGTTGCAAGTATGTTTCTATCTTTTTTCAAATATGATCTAAGAAACGCGATCCAGCTGGCAAAATTTGGAGGTGGCGCACTCATGGATTCGGGTGAATTTTGTTTTAGATCATTTTTAAGTGTGATTTCGGTCACTTATCCGATTTTGCAGAATTAACAACTGGAGCAGCACTTTCCGGAAGCGTAAAATATCCACAACGTTTATCTGGCACCTTGGGTGCACATACAGAGGAAATCAACGATGAGTAAATGTAGTGCTGATGAAACCCCGGTTTGCTGCTGTATGGATGTTGGCACCATTATGGACAACTCCGACTGCACCGCGTCTTACAGCCGCGTGTTTGCAAACCGCGCAGAAGCAGAGCAAACGCTGGCGGCGCTGACTGAAAAAGCCCGTAGCGTGGAATCTGAACCTTGCAAAATCACCCCGACTTTCACTGAAGAGTCTGACGGTGTGCGCCTGGATATCGATTTCACTTTTGCCTGCGAAGCTGAAATGCTGATTTTCCAGCTGGGTCTGCGTTAATTCCTCTCGGGTACGTACGCCCCTGTCAGTTGCTGGCAGGGGCGTTTTCTTTTCTCTTCTTCTTTTCTCTCTGTGTCATAGCTCCCACTTTCCCTTTTCTCCACTTGGCTAAATGTAAAAAAATGGTTAAGACTATGATCAGGTCAGACCACTTTATTTATTTTTTTACAGGGGAGTGTTATGGGTCAGGTTTTACCGCTGGTTACCCGCCAGGGCGATCGTATCGCCATTGTTAGCGGTTTACGTACGCCTTTTGCCCGTCAGGCGACGGCTTTTCATGGCATTCCCGCGGTTGATTTAGGGAAGATGGTGGTAGGGGAACTGCTGGCACG
>ENA-OWNG01000216-OWNG01000216.1-marine-metagenome-genome-assembly--contig:-NODE-216-length-6011-cov-3.027300_pt1 | contig 6011 bp, 3 predicted proteins | sample MGYA00248931_ERZ651152 | MGnify/ENA primary metagenome ERZ651152 (study PRJEB26858, sample SAMN05422230) | marine metagenome | place: Canada:British Columbia, Canada | study: EMG produced TPA metagenomics...
CAGGCTGCGGCGATTTGCGAAGAGTTGGCGAATTTCGATTATCTCTACCTGAGCGGGATTAGCCTGGCGATCTTAAGCCCGACCAGCCGCGAAAAGCTGCTTTCCCTGCTGCGCGAATGCCGCGCCAACGGCGGAAAAGTGATTTTCGACAATAACTATCGTCCGCGCCTGTGGGCCAGCAAAGAAGAGACACAGCAGGTGTACCAACAAATGCTGGAATGCACGGATATCGCCTTCCTGACGCTGGACGACGAAGACGCGCTGTGGGGTCAACAGCCGGTGGAAGACGTCATTGCGCGCACCCATAACGCGGGCGTGAAAGAAGTGGTGGTGAAACGCGGGGCGGATTCTTGCCTGGTGTCCATTGCTGGCGAAGGGTTAGTGGATGTTCCGGCGGTGAAACTGCCGAAAGAAAAAGTGATCGATACCACCGCAGCTGGCGACTCTTTCAGTGCCGGTTATCTGGCGGTACGTCTGACAGGCGGCAGCGCGGAAGACGCGGCGAAACGTGGGCACCTGACCGCAAGTACCGTTATTCAGTATCGCGGCGCGATTATCCCGCGTGAGGCGATGCCAGCGTAAACGCAGCATATGCAAAAGGCTGGATAAAGTGTTACCCCTCTATCCAGCTCATCCATAAATACCTGATGGTTGTGCTAACTCATCACCATCAGGCATTACTGTGCAGGTGGAATATCCGTCACTTCAGGATGTACGTCATCCGTGGCGACAGAGGTGGTCGCAGCGGCGGTAGATGGGGCCATGATTTGATCCCAGACCGCCTGCAACGCTTTCATGTTAAATTCCGGCTCGCCTTTCGGCTGCAGCAGTATTAACGCCATATCATTCGACAACTGTTGACGCAGATCCTGATTTAACATCTCTACCGTCAGGCTATTAAGGAAATCCTGCCGCAGTTTCTGATATTGCTCCGGCGCGATATCGACAACCTGATTTTGCAACGAACGCATCCGCTGACCCATCAGAATATCGGTATCAGCTCGTGCATAGGCGGCAAACAGTTTCTGCAGCTCCAGTTTCTTTTGCGCCACTAACGCATTGAACTCTTCTTCCGGCAGACCTTTATCGCGAACCTTCGCCAGTTCACGCGCCACCAGATTAAGGTTGCTGTTCAGCTTGTCGTTTGGTGATTCGATGTTGATGGCACACTGCGCACGCAGATACAGCACACGGCAGTCAAATCCAAGACCGATGTCTTTGCTGTTACTGGCACTTAACGCTTGCTGAACATGCCAGAACAGCGCCTCGCGGGCCAGGTCCGCACGCCAGTAGCGCAGCAGTGCGGCTGATTCACGAATCGGCTGCCACGGCGTATCCCACATGATAGATAACCGGTCCTGACGCACCGCGTCAGTCATAATTCTCACCGCTTCCGCACGCAGCGGAGAAAGCGTCGGCACCGGAGCTGGCGTTTCACGTTTGCCTTTCAGTTCGCCAAACGTTTTGTTTATTTGGTCGACAACCGAGCGCGCATCCACGTTTCCCACCACCAGTAGCGTCATTGCATCCGGGGTGTACCATTTCTGATAGAAATCTTTAATTTTTTCCGCTTCAACGGGTTGTTTCAGCGGATCGGCAGGATCGTGACCTAACAAGGTTGACCCTTTCAGACGATAGCGCCACCAGCCCTCTTTAGTATCGGCAGGCCAGGTTGCCACCATGTCCTGACTTTGCAGCGCGTGGTTGATGGTTTCTGGTGTGATGGTCAATTTGCCAGTGGCATTTGCCAGATAAGAGAGCGCTTCTTTCAGCAAATCGTTACGGTTATTGGGCAAACTCAGATTAAACAGCGTGGTGTCATAAGAGACAATTACCGGCGGCATCGGGCGTTTAGGGTCGATCCCCTGCTGCCACAATGAACGCGCCTGTGCTGCGTCAAGGCCACCGCTTTGCGTTAGCGCAATACGAGGGATGGCGTGACTGTAACCGCTCTGTTGTGTACTTTCGGCGAGCGAACCGGTATTAACCAGCAGGCGAATTTCAACACGATCGCTGGGACGCTGGGGGGTGGTCAGCACTTGCCACTGTAAACCGTTGGAAAGCGTCCCCTGTTGCCATGCTGGATCAGGCTGGAGCGCATCTGCCTGCACATAGCCAGCAGTGGCCATCATCAGCAAACCGCCCGCTAAAAGTCGAATTTTTGTGCCCTGCATGTGAACCCCTGATCAACTATCCTGGTAATAAAAAAACTGCCCGTTGTCGGTCAGTCTAAATGACGTTAAAAACACTTCGTGTTAGACCGCAAGAACATGAAAATGTCACGGAAGAAGTGAAATAAACCTGAACTCACCCAGGTGGTAAGTTCAGGCACAGGGGTCAATTATGCGCAAACACCCGCACTCGGGGAAGGGAGTGCGGGCATAAGTGATGAGATTAAGAGGATAATTCGTGCGTTTTGCCATCCGGCGCACGATTATTCAGCACATCGTCCAGTTTTTTGTGGTCCAGTTCTTTCACCCACTTAGCAACGACAATGGTCGCTACGCCGTTACCGACCAGGTTAGTCAGCGCACGAGCTTCTGACATAAAGCGGTCGATACCGAGGATCAGCGCCAGACCCGCTACCGGCAAATGGCCCACCGCAGAGAGCGTCGCCGCCAGCACGATAAAGCCACTACCCGTTACCCCTGCCGCCCCTTTAGAAGAAAGCAGCAACACGATTAACAGCGTGATTTGGTGGACGATATCCATCTGACTGTTAGTGGCCTGGGCGATAAACACCGCCGCTATTGTCAGGTATATCGATGTGCCATCAAGGTTAAACGAGTAGCCTGTCGGGATGACCAGCCCCACCACCGATTTACGGCAGCCGAGTTTCTCCATCTTGTCGAGCATACGCGGCAGCGCCGACTCGGAAGATGAAGTCCCCAGTACAATCAGCAGTTCTTCACGGATGTAGCGGATAAATTTGAAGATACTGAAACCAGTCGCTTTAGCGATTGAACCCAATACCAGCACCACAAACAGGATACAGGTAATGTAGAAACAGATAATCAGCTGCCCCAGTTGCACCAGTGTGCCGACGCCGTATTTACCGATGGTAAACGCCATTGCCCCGAACGCACCAATAGGTGCCAGACGCATGATCATATTGATGATGCCGAAGATGACCTGCGAGAAACTTTCGATGACGTTAAAAATCAGTTGGCCTTTGCTGCCCAGACGGTGGAGCGCAAAACCAAACAGTACGGCAAACAGCAGCACCTGCAGAATGTTACCGCTGGCAAATGCGCCAATGACGCTCGCCGGGATGACATCCATAATGAAGGCGACAATGCCCTGGTCTTTCGCCTGATCGGCGTAAACCGCTACCGCTTTCGCATCAAGCGTTGCCGGATCGACGTTCATTCCGGCACCAGGCTGCACGACGTTAACGATGATAAGACCAATAATCAGCGCGATGGTACTGACAATTTCAAAGTAAAGCAGTGCGACTGCGCCGGTACGACCGACCGCCTTCATGCTTTCCATGCCCGCAATGCCCGTTACGACGGTACAAAAGATGACAGGAGCGATGATCATCTTAATGAGCTTAACGAAGCCGTCGCCAAGCGGTTTCATTTGCTCGCCTATTTCAGGATAGAAATGGCCAAGGAGAATACCAATGGCTATCGCTGTCAGGACCTGAAAGTAAAGGCTTTTAAACAGAGAGGTTTTCATAGGGTGTCCTTTAGTAAAACCACAGGTCTTGTAAGGTTATGGGGTACCTGCGGCCTTAAAATAACACCCAGACAACATCACAGAAATGTACCTGGATCATAATTGAAACAAAAAGGTTAAAAAGTTTGAGCTGGCTCGCACAAACCAGCACTTTTTAAAGTTTTGTAATCAGTTTGGGGTAGCTACTTTTCTTCCAGGTAACTCTCTTCGAAGATTTCAATAGGGAGTGGGCGAGCAAAAAGGAAGCCCTGGGCAATACCAACGCCCGCTTTTGCCAGCCAGTCGCGTTGTGCTTCAGTCTCCACGCCTTCGGCAATCATTTGTAAGTTCAGGCTCTGCGCCAGCATGATAATTGCAGCAATCATGCTGCTATCTCCCGGCAAGCCTTCAACAAACATTTTGTCGATTTTCAGTACGTCGATTGGCAACGATTTCATATGCTGCAGCTGACGCAGCCCTGCGTAGCCCATGCCGAAATCATCCAGCGCCACCCGAACTCCGGCATTGCGCAGCGGACGGAGGATTGCCACCGCAGCATGAGGGTCGTCAATACGTCGGCTTTCTGTCACTTCCAGAATCAGTGTTCCCGGCTGAATGCGATAGCGGGTTAACAGTTCCAGCATATCCGCCACCATATTCGGGTGCATCAGTTGCAGCGCAGAGAGGTTTACCGACAAGGGCAGCATAATGCCGCGCTCTTGCCAGGCTGCAAGCAATCGACAGGACTCTTCCAGCACCCAGTGACCGACGGTAACCATCAGCCCACAGCACTCAATGCGATCGATTAAGCCATCCGGCAGGTCCCAACTGCCATCCGGTTGCTGGATACGCAGTAACACTTCCGCACTGACCAGTTTACCGCTGGTCATCTCGACCTGTGGCTGTAACCAAATAGCAAACTGATGATTTTCCAGTGCATTAAGGATATCGCTCTCTTCCGTCAACCGCTTCTGGGCGGCTTCCATCTGCTGCGGATCAAAGAACTGAATCTGATTCTTGCCTTTATGGCGAGCGGTAAATGCCGCAGAAATAGCGCGACTGTAAAGCTGTTCGGCGGTGAGATCGCCGTAGAACATCGCCACGCCAATGCTACAGTGCGGACGGAGTTGAATACGTTCAATCGGCAGGCGCTCGCTCATGATAGTGAGCACTTGCTGACCTAAGGTGATTGCGTGCCACGGTTCCTGTACACCGTTGGCAATGACAGCAAAGTCATAACCGCTAATCTGCGCGAGGATCATACGTGGCGACAGTACCGATTTGAGTTTTTCCACCAGCGTCAGCAGCAGAATTTCTCGTTGCGCCTCTTTCAGCACGCCCGCAGTATCACGCAGGGTTTCACAGGTGATGATCATCAGCGCGGTGGTTTGTTTACGCGCGACAACCTGCTCCAGCATCTCCATCAGCAAGGCTTTGTTCGGCAAATCCGACACCGGGAAGCGCATCGCATTTTCGTTCTGTTCTTCATAATGGCGCTGCAGCAATTGCTGGTTGAGGTTGTAACTGCGCACCAACATACCGATTTCATCGTCCTGATGCAGACGCGGTAATGCCAGTTGGTGACCAACAAGCTCCTTGGCTGGGATGGCGTTAAGTTCGCGAGCAATATTGCGTAACGGATGCAAAATCAGGCGGTTAATGCACCAGCTGATGGCGACGGTCAGGATAAGCGACAAAAGTAAGTAAATGGTCACTAACGTTGAGAGGGTGCTCATCACGAACTTATACATACGGAAGGAATCCGCCTGTAGTACCAGATAGGCAATTGGCTGCGGGTTTGCCGGACGTTCGAGCGAGTAAACGCCCAGCGAGATTTGAACCGGTAGCTCAAACAGGCGAGTAACCATTACCGGCACCGGGCGCTCTGGAATAAAACTTTTACGCAGCGCCTGGAACTGGTTAGGCAGCACTACATCGGCACGGCTGACCACGCCTGCCGGTTTAATGCTGGCAAGAATAGCTTCCGCTTCGGGAATATCGCCTTTCAAAATAGCTGAAGATAAGGGTTCGCGGACAGAGCGAGCAATGCTTTCCAGTTGCGTAGCCGTGTTATAGCGATTCTGCTGGACCAGATGGAACAGCAAAACGGTGCAAAAAATAAAAACGAACACCAGGACAACGGCTGCCACCATTGCCATCTGCTTGATTGTTAACGAGCGACTTACGCGCAAATTGTCTCCCCCCGGAAATCCCAGATTGCCGCCCGAGTATACCCGATCGCAGCGGCATTAAGAGAGGCGCTATCTGAAAACTTACCAGTCGGCGTAAGGTATCAGCGGCTGCGGCGGTAAATCCATGTCACCCTGCCATCCGGCGGCGGAATAACGTAC
>ENA-OWNG01000218-OWNG01000218.1-marine-metagenome-genome-assembly--contig:-NODE-218-length-6004-cov-3.082673_pt1 | contig 6004 bp, 3 predicted proteins | sample MGYA00248931_ERZ651152 | MGnify/ENA primary metagenome ERZ651152 (study PRJEB26858, sample SAMN05422230) | marine metagenome | place: Canada:British Columbia, Canada | study: EMG produced TPA metagenomics...
CATCGCCGCCAAATTCATCGTCATCATCATTACTGCGCGTATGTTGATAGTTGGTCTGCCAGTCAGCGCGCATACGCCATGGCCCCAGGTTAACCCCGACCGTCCCGTTGCCGCTGATCTCGTTACTGTCATCGCCGCCATTTTCTTCGTGTCGTGTTTGCGCAGTGATGCTGTAGTCCGCAATGATCCCGGAGATGCCATCATCCCAACGAGAAGGTGGATCCCAGTCGGGCCAGGTATATTCGAGGTAAGCCTGCGGTAGTGAAATGACTAATGCGGACTGGCTTAAATCAGCCTTAATTTCCACGCCTTCCAGTTGACCGGGCTTCAGGCATTTACCATCGTGGCTCCATTGCAGATTTTTCGCCACGTCTTCTTTTAAACCAAACTGCGCCACCAGTTCCGGTGTCAGACAAGCATAGCTTTTGCTAACGTCATCTTCACCAGCATACCAGTAAATATCGTACTCTTCCGCCAATGGCTGTTTATTTAGTTGAACCTGTAAATTGTATTTTCCGGGCTCAACATACCCCTGGCTGGAAAAACGCTTCAGATCAATTTTTGTGTCGCCTTTTAATTCCAGAAAACGGGAATCAAACTGAATGTCGTCTTCAGCCCAGACACTGCTATAACTCCCTGACATTGCCAGCGCAATGCACCACGGAAGAATCCGTAATCGAAAAAGAGAATGGTCAGGCATACACGTTTTTATCCGTTTTTATTCTTGTTCGGTCAAAATCCATTTAAATACCCCATAGCAGTGTCGCTATGGGGGTATGCCTTACAGGTAAGTAATCTGGAAGGTGGTATTTGCTTCGAAATTACCCAGATCTGGCGCATCAGCTGCGCCGACCAGCCAGGCTTTAAAGTTCAGAGTCTGCTTCGCTTTGCCTTTATTAGTGGCAGTATCTTTCACGATTTTCTGGTCAATACCCATGCCGCTTTTGTAAGAGGTACCCAGAGAGTCACCGATCGCCAGGCTAACATTGTTAAATGCCGCACCGGTATCGGTATTGAAAATGGTGTAATAATTGCCGCTATTTGCAGAAGAAACGGTACCAGTAAAGGTAGTGGTCATTGTTTCCTGAGTATCAAATACGCAATCTTGCAGGCGAATCTGGAAATTTTTCGGCGTGGTGGTGCCGTTATTTTTCAGTTTTTCGGCACCGATATCACCCATATCAACTTCCAGTTTGTGATCGTCCGGAACGATAGAACACACTGAGTCTTCAATGGTGCCGTAAAAACGTGCAGTACCGTTGTTACCCGCAGCGATTGTTGCCGTAGAGGGGAACGCGCCCATCACCATTGCCGCAGCAATAGCTGTTTTAACAAACTTACTCATTATTTGTCCTTAAACTATAAATAATTAAAATATAAACATTGCAATACATTGATTCAGTCAATAGCCAATGTTTATACCCAGCCATTGAATACGGCATGCGATCCAAAAAAACAGGTCGTAAAAAATGTATTCGTTGGTGTGGGGTCGAATAGTGATGTTTTCACTCCCCTGATTCAATTTAATTTTACTAATGAGTAAATGTAGATTTAATTAATATATTGATAGGGGAAAGATTATCTTAAGGATCTTCTAAAAAAACACGAAATATATATTTAGAAAAAACAGGAAGCATATCAACAATGAATGCCAATAGCTTAAAAAACAAACAATGAACATATAATGCGATTGGCATTAACCCGCTTTTGTCGATATAATATATAAACACTATAGCCAGAATTTAATCAAGTTTCAATTACGTCCTGCCTGATTATTCAACTCTATTTTCTCCATTATCTGTATTAATAAATGATAATGAGTGTCAAACAGACATTATTCATTTCAACATGTAACTTTGGGCAAAATCAAGATACGCGCAGAAGAATACTTTCCGAATGAAAGTTAAAGGTGTTTTATTTATAGATGGGGAGAGTCTTCGATAGTAGTGAGGTTGACAGATATCCGCTGCCTGATGAGCAATTATGCCCAATGAATCTACCTCATTGGGCATAATTTGGAACTCATCAGATAGCTTTTGCCATCTTCAGATTACACGGGCTCATCTGCCAGTTGAATGTGCCGTTTCCGCTTTCATCAAGCGTTACGCTGGCAATGGCCGAGGTGGTAAACATAGGCGGCGTTTCGCCCGGACATAACTCGGCAACCAGATACCCGACTAACGGTAAGTGAGAGATCACCAGTACCGAAGCAACACCTTCATTGGTCAACGCCTGCAAATAGGCACTGACCAGACCAACATCGCCGCAGGGCGTTAACTCCGGCAGAACTTCTGCACTGGAAGGCAGGTTCAGACAATCCCCTACTTCTTCCAGTGTTTGCTCGGCTCGCAGGAACGGGCTCACCAGAACGCGTTCGATTTCCACTTTTTGACCTTTCAGCCAGTTCGCCATCAGGCGAGATTCGTCACAACCATTAGTGGTCAGAGGACGAACGGAATCACTGGCGGCATCGAGGGCTGCGTCGCCGTGACGCATGATAAAAACTTGCATATTGCACCGCTTTTGTTAACCAGATTCGCCCGTTTTCTTTCATCTGAAACCAGAGAAAGAAAACGGTGGCCGGCATTGTGCCTTATCCATTCACCGAATGAAACGCTGTTTTTTACCTCAATGGCGTAAGTATAGTCAATATGCGTTTACATTTTGACCAACACTCCGCCATTCAGCGCGGATTCATATAGCTTTGACCTTCTTATTGCAGGTCAGTTGCAGTTGTTTTCCAAAAACTTTCCCCACGCGCGCCCATCTCGACCAAACGCTCGCAAGGGGTAAAACGGGAACCATACTGCGTGGCAAGTCGTTGCATTATTGCAACCACTTCGCCCGCGCCGAGAGAATCGATATAGCGGAACGGTCCACCGAGAAATGGCGGAAAACCAATGCCAAATACCGCGCCAATATCCCCGTCACGCACGCTACGGATAACCTGCTCATCAACACAACGTACTGCTTCATTCAGCATCAACATCACACACCGTTCAGCAACCTGCGGTGCGGAGATTCGCCCCTGCCCTTGTGTGCCAATCAGCGGGTAAATGGCGGGATCGACCTGTTTTTTGCTTTTACGCCCTTTCTGACCATAAAGATAGAAACCCCGGCCATTTTTTCTGCCTTTGCGATCGTCGTTCAAAATTGAAGAAACAACATTTGCAGGCGCGCTAAAACGTTCTCCATAAGCGGCTTCCAGTACAGGAATAATTTTAGTCCCGGTGTCGATTCCTACCTCATCCAAAAGTTGGATTGGGCCTACCGGAAAACCAAATTTCACTAGCGCGGCATCAATGTGCTCTACCCGTTCACCTTGGGTCAACATGCGGATAGCTTCATTAATGTAAGGCGCTAAGATGCGATTGACGTAAAAACCGGCTTTGTCACGCACGACAATTGGCGTTTTACCCTGTTTTTTCGCCAGTTTTACTGTGGTAGCGATGGTTTGCGCCGATGTCCCCGCATGAGGAATAATCTCCACCAGCGGCATTTTTTCCACCGGACTGAAGAAATGCAGGCCGATAACTTGCTCAGGTCGCGTGGCGTGAGCGGCGATATCACCAATCGGTAAAGATGACGTATTCGAAGCAAAGATGGTATGAGCGGCGCAATTTTGCTCAACTTCCGCCACCATCTGTTGTTTCAATTCGAGATTTTCAAACACCGCTTCAATAATCAGATCGCGATGGGCAAAGCCGCGATAGTCCGTCGTTCCGGAGATTAATGCCAGCTGTTTGTCACGTTCGCTGGCTTTGAGATGACGACGGCGAACTTTGCCCTCCAGCTGATCCCAACTGTACTTCAGCGCATGATTTATGCCCTGCGGGTTGATATCTTTAATTCTGACCGGAATCCCCGCTTTACAAGCAGTGACATAAGCAATACCGCCGCCCATCAAGCCACCACCTAAAATCCCCACGCTGTTTAATGGCGCAGGCGGCGCATCACTGCCGGGATCTTTCTTCACGTCCGTACTGGCAAAAAAGATACTACGCAGCGCCTGCGATTGTGGCGTCATCGCCAGTTCGCCAAACGCCCGAGCTTCGGCGTCATAACCGCTGCTGGTGCCCTGCGCTAATCCCGTTTCAACAACCTCCAGGATGCGTTCTGTCGCCGGATAATTGCCTTGAGTTTTGTGTTCTGTTTTCTTGCCGACCATTTTGAACAGCAGCGCACGACCTAACGGCCCCGCCAGAATACGCTCGCGTACAGGTAGAGGGCGGGAAGATGGGCGCTCCTTCTTTGCCAGCTCAACAGCGGCTTCCAGCAGAATGGAGTGCGGAACAACGTCATCCACCAGCCCCAGCTTTAATGCCTGTTTCGCCCGAAGTTGTTTTCCGGTGAGGATCATCTCTAATGCTGTGCTGACGCCTATCAGACGCGGTAAACGCTGGGTGCCGCCTGAACCGGGTAACAATCCAAGTTGTACTTCAGGCAAACCGAGCACCGTTTTAGGATCGTCAGTACAAACGCGACCGTGGCACGCCAGCGCCAACTCCAGCCCACCACCCAGGCAAGCGCCATGAATAGCCGCGATAACCTGAATGGGCAAAGCATGAATCTCCGCCATCAACTGTTGGCCCTGCCGCGCCAGAGCTTCCGCTTCTTGCGCCGTTTTGCAGTTGCCGATCATGTTGATGTCTGCGCCAGCAATGAAGTTGTCCGGTTTAGCGGAGACAAACACCACGCCTCGCAACTCTTTGTTTTCACGGAGTTGCTTAATAATGGCGCGCACCTGCGAGGCAAACTCCGCCTTCAGGGTATTCATTTTCTCACCCGGTACGTCGATGGTGATAACGGCAATGTTGTCCAGACGAACATTAAGGGTAAACGCTGATGTCATTTCCATTATTCCGCCTCCAGAACCATTGCCGCGCCAAGCCCACCGGCAGCACAGGCGGTAACTAAACCAAATCCACCGCCGCGACGGCGAAGTTCATGCAATGTCTGGGTAATCATCCGCGCGCCGGTCGCCGCGAAGGGATGCCCGTAAGCAATCGAACCGCCAAGCACGTTAAATTTGCTATCGTCCACTTCGCCAGTGGCATGTGCACGCCCCAGTGCTTCACGAGCAAAACGTTCACTACCCAGCAACTGAATATTCGCCAGCGTCTGAGCTGCAAAGGCTTCGTGCATATCGATCAATGTCAGATCGCTCATCGTCAAACCGGCACGCTCCAGCGCCAGCGGTGTTGACCAGGCTGGACCGAGCAACATGTCCTGCCAGACATCAATCGCAGTAAATGCGTAGCTGCGCAGATACCCCAGCGGCACCAGCCCTAATTCTTTCGCCCGGGATTCAGTCATCAGGATCACCGCTGCCGCGCCATCGGTCAGCGGCGTACTGTTTGCCGCCGTTACCGTTCCGTGTTTGCGATCAAACGCCGGGCGCAGCTTTGCGTAATCGGCAAGCGAGGAATTACCGCGAATATTGTTGTCTTCGACAAGCGGTTGTTTATAAGGAGGGATAAAGGCAGTCATCACCTCTTCTTTGAGTTTTCCGTCTGACCATGCCTGAGCGGCACGCTGATGCGAACGGTGCGCTAATGCATCTTGCTGTTCTCGGGTGATGCCGTAGGTTTTCGCCATTTGCTCTGCGGTGTCGCCCATCCGCAAGCCGGTAGAATATTCTGCTACCGCAGGTGGTACGGGCATTAAGTCGCGCAAACGCAGGCGAGAGAAGAGTTTCAGTCGCTGGCTCATGGTACGAGCTTTGTTGACATCAACCAGCACGCGCGCCAGTTTTTTACTGACGCCAATTGGCAATACCGAAGAGGAATCTGCCCCACCGGCAATCCCCGCTCGAATAGTTCCCGCCATCAGGCTTTCTGCGACGTTTGCAACTGCCTGGAAACTGGTAGCGCAAGCGCGGCTGACGCTGTAAGCATCGGTATGTACATTCATTCCCGTACCGAGAACAATTTCACGCGCAATGTTGGGGGCTTCAGGCATTTGTACGACCTGACCAAAGACCAGTTGTTCAATCACTTCGGCG
>ENA-OWNG01000270-OWNG01000270.1-marine-metagenome-genome-assembly--contig:-NODE-270-length-4855-cov-3.067183_pt1 | contig 4855 bp, 4 predicted proteins | sample MGYA00248931_ERZ651152 | MGnify/ENA primary metagenome ERZ651152 (study PRJEB26858, sample SAMN05422230) | marine metagenome | place: Canada:British Columbia, Canada | study: EMG produced TPA metagenomics...
ATTGCAAGATAGTTTGCATCATTCTAAATCTAAGTTTGTATTCATTATTCAGTTTTTCTTTGATAACATTATCTGGTTGATTCTTCAAAATTTCTTTATTAGATTCCTTATCATTATCATTTAAATCATATTTTAAATTATCAAAATAAATCTTTTCACCCTCATAACTCTTAAGTAACTGAGGGAAGTACCAATTAATCATCTCAGGATTTTTCATAAAGAAATCATTCATAAAAATATCATTCACTAAAATGCTGACAGGTACTTCATTAAATATAGACTCAACATTATCAAATAGCCTTTGTATTAAATTTGTTTTTTCTCGATTACTTAAGTTAAATTCATTGACATATACAACCAACTTATTCCAAATCAACCCCTGTAATTCAGGGCTATTTTTATAGGGTTCTTTATCGAGATTGAAAAATAATGTCTCAGCTATTTTAGACTGATCGCTGCGAAGATTAATATGATTTATTACGGAGCATGCATGCTTTATCTTTTTAGTATCATCAAAATATTGCATGCTTTTATTAAAACACCAATCCAGTATTCTTACATCATTAATATATGGGGATTTTGAAAAAGTCTCCAGAATCGAATCGATGACCGGTGTAAGGTTAACCTTTGCATCATCTAAGGAATCAATAAGAATATGAGACAGGTTAACTTTGATGTCATTAATTTCATTGTTACCTACTTTGTCATTATCAATTCCGTGATCATTTAATGCGTAGAGCTTATCTATTTCTTCAAGTATACCTTTTTCGCCCAGTAAGTATGAAATCGATTCATCACATACATGAGGCATTAATAGCAGATGTTCGTTCCTTATTGCTAATAATGCATTATTCAATGGTTCTTTTAATAAACCCGTAATCGTAGAATCAACTGAAACTGTACAACTCACCTTAGAGTTATTTAAGTCCTGAGAATTATTTAACTCCTGCGGATCATTTAACTCCTGTGGACTATTTAATTCCTGCGAGTTATTTAACTCCTGAGAATCATTTAAATTCTGCGGATTATTTAACTCCTGAGGATTATTTAACCCCTGTATATTATTTAACTTCAGTAGATTATTTAACTTCTGTAGATTATTTAATTTCTGTAGATTATTTAACTCCTGATTATTATTTAATAGACGCGCTATTTTCTTGTTAGCTTCACTTTGGTAACACGCCAGAACCTTGTTAGTAATCAGGTGTAATGAACTCTCATCTTTTCTTTCAAAGGACTTCCCTTCATAACGGTTAGTCGAACCATCAGGTTGTGGAAATATAATGGCTGTATGTCCTTGACGAGTCCCCATAGTAGTGATAGTGGAAAGTGAAATTTCTATAATCACCTTGGGTGAATCCGCTCGTTCCCCTACAGGATTATTCATGTAAAACTTCATTTTTTCATTGCCATTAGTATCTTTAGAATAAGATGAGGACTTAATATGAGCCATCATATTTCTACCCGCTTCGTTGGAGCGTTTGCTAAAATCCACATAACCCAGGGTAAATATCTTTGCCAAAAACTCTAAAAATGCTCCAGGAGAAAGAATATTCCTTCTGTTATCCTGCCCCCCGGCAATACGGGCAAAATCATTCATTCCAACACGCCAGGTATTTAAAACTTCACTTTTTTGTTTAAAATTGTCGGCTAATGTAATGTGTTGAGAATAATTTAAATCTGATATTTTGCTCATGACGAACTCCTTGAGTGAATAAGAACGTCTAAGCATTACAAATTTTACTCACAAAAAAATATCAAAAAACGCTCTTTTCACAAACTCGCCGTAAACCTTGAGTTATTTACGGCGAAAAGTCATCACGCCATCAGCATCTTCACTACTGCTTTGCGAACCTGGGCTGGCGCGCCCACTGCGCACAGCGGTTTATGCACTTCCCCCGGATAAAACACAACAAAATCACCTTCATTTAGAATAACTGTTTTCTCATCAACGCCTTCCGGCAAAAATGCGATGTCTTTATCAGCTAACCAGTCGGTATCCGGCGCGCCTGCAGGTTGCGTGCTGAAGGTCATGCCTTCCTGACCTTTTAACACAATCTGAATGTCAAGATAGCGTGCATGGTACTCCGCACGGCGAGCTTCGTACGGCTCGGTCATATCTTCCGAGATAAGATAAAACAGTCGATTGCCTTCGATATCGTGCTTGCCCTTTGGCGTTTCTGCCGTAACGTGTGCTTTGATATGCTCAATCGCCTGGCGTAACTCCTGGGGTAGCCACGGCTGAAGATTATGAATATTTCCGATGATCATCTTTTCCACTCCTTAATTAAAACAACGTTTCATTTCTATCGTTATACGAAAAGATAATCAATTCCGCTAGCCTTAACGCGTGAATTATTGTCTTATCACAACTTATCGGCAGGCGCTTTCCCGCCTTTCGGGTCAAGGCCCGCATCACTCCTCAAGAATAGTTTTTATCGCTTCCCCCGCCATTGCAGCTGTTGCACAGAGTTGTTCTATAGAGTGCCCCTCTCGTGCCTTCGCAGAAAGCCCAGACATCACGGTACTCATAAAATCAGTCACACATTGTGCGCGTTGTGGATGCCGCCTGGCGATGTAGTCATAAATGGTCGTTTCTGCGGCGTGATAATATTGAACGGCAATATCACGCGCTTGTGGATCATGACTATGAATACCTTCAAGAACCATACAGCCAGCGCAGCCGCCGTTTTGGCTATATCTGCGCGCCGCTTCTTTTAATACCTCAACCAGGCACTCGCCTACCGGACGATCATCACGAAGAATATCGGCAAGCGGAATAGCTTCCGTACCGACGTATTCATTGAGTACACGGCTAAATAACCCAGCTTTACTGCCAAAAGCCGCGTAGAGGCTCGGGGGGTTAATACCAAGATAATCAGTAACTTCAGCAACACTGACAGCATCGAAACCTTTTTGGTGAAAAAGCACTTTTGCCGCAGAGATTGCCTGCTCAGGAGCGAAACGTCTGGGACGACCTGGAACGCGAGATTGTTTTTTAGTGACCATTACAAAACCTGTTGACAGAAAGTTAAAACAGTTTTGTAATGCATGTTACATAATAAATCAAGGAGTCCTTATGGGCGCTTTTAAAGGTAAGACAGTTCTCATCCTCGGTGGCAGTCGTGGTATCGGTGCCGCTATCGTACGTCGTTTCGTCACCGATGGGGCCAATGTACGATTCACCTATGCGGGGTCGAAAGATGCCGCTAAACGCCTGGCACAAGAGACTGGAGCGACAGCAGTATTCACAGATAGTGCTGACAGAGACGCTGTCATTGATGTCGTTCGTAAGAGCGGCGCATTGGATATCCTGGTGGTAAATGCAGGTATTGGCGTCTTTGGCGAGGCCCTGGAATTAAATGCCGACGATATTGATCGCCTTTTCAAAATCAATATTCATGCTCCTTATCATGCCTCTGTTGAAGCCGCCCGGCAGATGCCCGAAGGCGGGCGCATCTTAATCATCGGCTCCGTGAATGGCGATCGTATGCCTGTTGCAGGCATGGCTGCTTATGCCGCCAGCAAATCTGCCCTGCAAGGCATGGCGCGCGGGCTGGCCCGTGATTTTGGACCGCGTGGGATCACCATTAACGTCGTCCAGCCAGGGCCAATTGATACCGACGCTAATCCCGCCAACGGGCCAATGCGCGATATGTTGCATAGTTTGATGGCTATCAAAAGACATGGGCAACCGGAAGAGGTCGCTGGTATGGTCGCATGGTTAGCAGGGCCAGAAGCCAGTTTTGTTACCGGCGCGATGCATACCATTGATGGCGCGTTTGGCGCATAACCGACTACGCTCAATTAAGCCCAGCCATTATCCATGATGTCTGGGTTTTGTTTACTCACGTCGTCCGCTAAAAGCGGCTCCCGGTAAAGAGAAATCTTCTGTTCATGTCGTAAATCTTGAGGATAACCAAATGGTAGAAAGAACCGCTGTTTTCCCTGCTGGCCGACATTCACTATATGCTGAGCATCGTTATTCTGCGGCTATTCGTTCCGGCGATTTGCTGTTTGTTTCCGGGCAAGTAGGAAGTCGAGAGGACGGAACACCAGAACCCGATTTTCAGCAACAAGTCAGACTGGCATTTGATAATTTGCATGCGACCCTGGCAGCTGCGGGATGCACTTTTGACGATATCATTGATGTTACGAGCTTCCATACCGATCCAGAAAACCAATTTGAAGACATCATGACGGTGAAAAATGAAATATTTAGCGCCCCACCTTATCCAAACTGGACGGCGGTGGGTGTTACATGGCTGGCAGGCTTTGATTTTGAAATTAAAGTGATAGCGCGCATCCCTGAGCAGTAAGCAATAGTGTTAGCCGTTCGCTTTCACACTCCGCCCTATAAGTCGGATGAATGGAATAAAATGCATATCTGATTGCGTGAAAGTGAAAAAGGAAAAAGCAGGGAATGTCTGCAATTATTGATACCGAAGGACAGTTCCCCTGCAGAATCACATCAAATAAAAATGCATATACCTTGACTTTTAATTCAAATAAACCGTTTGCGCTGACAAAATATTGCATCAAATGCTTGCGCCGCTTCTGACGATGAGTATAATGCCGGACAATTTGCCGGGAGGATGTATGGTTCAGTGTGTTCGACATTTTGTCTTACCGCGTCTGAAAAAAGACGCTGGCCTGCCGTTTTTCTTCCCGTTGATCACCCATTCCCAGCCCCTCAATCGAGGGGCTTTTTTTTGCCCAGGCGTCAGGAGATAAAAGATGGCTAATCCGCTATATCAGAAACATATCATTTCCATAAACGACCTTAGTCGCGATGACCTTAATCTGGTGCTGGCGACAGCGGCGAAACTGAAAGCAAACCCGCAACCAGAGCTGT
>ENA-OWNG01000392-OWNG01000392.1-marine-metagenome-genome-assembly--contig:-NODE-392-length-3499-cov-5.693162_pt1 | contig 3499 bp, 1 predicted proteins | sample MGYA00248931_ERZ651152 | MGnify/ENA primary metagenome ERZ651152 (study PRJEB26858, sample SAMN05422230) | marine metagenome | place: Canada:British Columbia, Canada | study: EMG produced TPA metagenomics...
ATTACGCCAAGCTATTTAGGTGAGACTATAGAATACTCAAGCTTGCATGCCTGCAGGTCGACTCTAGAGGATCCCACGTGATTAGTCTCCTCCTCCTCACGACGGGGGTCATGCTCGCGCAGCTCCGGCCCGACGCGGCCGGCCGCCAGCCCGGCGAGCACCCGACGACAGGGATCCTCGCGACGCTGGGCATCGCGCTCTCCTCGGGCTTCGCGGCCGTGTACACGGAGAAGGTCATCAAGGGCCACGCGCGGCCCGCGGCGGAGGGCGCGCCGCAGGGGCTGGCGTACACGCAGATCCAGCTCGCGGGAACGTCGCTCGTCATCGAGGGCCTCTGGGCCGCGACGACGGACTGGTCCAACATCTCCGAGCACGGCCTCTGGTACGGCTTCGACATCAAGGCGTGCATCTCGGTAGCAAACTCCGCGGCGGGGGGGCTGACGGTCGCGGCCGTGCTCAAGTACGCGGACGCGGTCCTGAAAGGCTACGCGACCGCCGTCTCGGTCCTCCTCACCGGCTGCATGTCCATGGCCATCTTCGGGACCACGCTCTCCGTCGAGTACTGCCTCGGCATGGTCAACGTCATCGCCGCCGTCGTCCTCTACAACGCCAAGAACCTCGAGGCAAACGCGTGGTGAGACGCGCCTTCGGCTCGGCGCGGCGTCCTCCCGGAACCCCCCGCGCCCCCTCACATCCGCCGCCGCCGCGCGTTCCCCCGGAAGCGCGCTGCGCCGCCAGGAGGGACCGGTTCCCGGACCGGACTTAACCAACTCGCCCGGCGACGACGCGGTAAAAGCCGCGCGGGGAACCGCGGCTGCCGCGCCGGCTGTCGCGGCGGCGGCTGCCGCGGCGCCGCGGGGCGAGCCGCTATTTTTATTTTTTTCCAAAATTGGACAAAGGCGATCGTGCTGCCGTCGTCTCCGGTCGCTGCGCGTGCGCCGAATCGCGTGATCGCGTGTTGTCGCAATGGCGGATAATACGCGCGCGCTGCCGCGGAAGGAGGCGGATCTGTTCAAGTCGATTGTAAAGTTCTACGAGACGAAGCAGTACAAGAAGGGCCTCAAGGCGAGCGATGCGGTGCTGCGCAAGTTCCCGAACCACGGGGAGACGCTGGCGATGCGGGGTCTGGTGCTGAACTGCCTGGACAAGAAGGTGGAGGCGTACGACTTTGTGAAGCGCGGCCTGAAGAACGACATGCGGTCGCACGTGTGCTGGCACGTCTACGGTCTTCTTTACCGGAGCGACCGGCTCTACGACAAGGCCATCAAGTCGTACAAGCAGGCGCTGAAGATCGACGCGGACAACGTGCAGATTTTACGGGACCTGAGCCTGCTCCAGGTCCAGCTGCGGGACGCGCGCGGCTTCCGCGAGACGCGGCGGAAGCTCCTGCAGCTCAAGCCCAACAACAAGATGCACTGGATCGCGTACGCGCTCGCGAACCACCTCGCGGGGAGCGCGGCGACGTGCGTCCAGGTCATCGACGCGTACGCGGAGACGGCCAAGGACGCCAAGCACGCGACGCCCCCCGAGCGGAGCTACGAGGATAGCGAGCTCGCGCTCTACCGGAACGAGGTTTTGGAGGAGGACGGCCGCGCGGCCGAGGCGTTGGCGCACCTCGACGACTGCGAGGCCGTCGTCGTGGACAAGTACGCCTTGAAGAAGAAGCGCGGCGAGCTCCTCCTCAAGGCGGGGAAGAAGACGAAGAACGAGGGGTCTACCGACGTCCTCTCGCGCGACGACGCGACCGCGATCTTCGCGTCCCTCCTCCGCGACCACCGGGCCGGGTCCGAGAACTACGACTTCCAGCGCGGCCTGCAGTGCGCCATCCTGGACCTGGGCCCGGACCAGTGCGCGGAGATGCTCAAGTGGACCGCGACGCGCACGCCGACGGACGTCGTCGTACTCACCGCGTCGCAGATCGCCGACCTCGACGCGGCGTACGGCGCCCTGGCCGCGGAGTCGCCGCGCGCCGACGCGTACGCGTGGCTGCCGCTGACCTACGCGCCGGCGGGCGCCGCCTTCGAGGAGCGGCTGGATGCGCTGATCCGGCGCTTCCTCGAGAAGAACGCGCCCGCGGTCGGGTCGGCGCTCGAGCGCTTCTTCCAACCGAGGTCCGGCGAGGTGCTCGAGGGCCGGTGCCGCGGCCGCGCGGCGTGCCTCGCCGCCCTCACGTGCGTCGACCGGCACATCGCCGCGCTGGAGAAGGTGCCGTCGACCTTCGACGGCTCGAGCGCGGTCGAGCCGCCGACGACGCTCCTGTGGGCGCGGTACCTGAGCTGCCACTGCCGCGAGTGGCTCGGCGACCTGCCCGCGGCGTTCGCGTGCATCGACGCGTGCGTCGCGCACACGCCGACGTGCGTGGACTTTTACGAGAAGCGCGCGCGCTTGCTGAAGCGGTCCGGGCGTCCCGAAGCGGCGGCGGCGGAAATGGTCGAGGCTCGCGAGATGGACCTCGCCGACCGGTACATCAACAACAAGGCGACCAAGTACCTGCTGCGGGCGGGCGACGTCGAGGAGGCGCGGAAGACGGCGGCGCTCTTCACGCGGCCCGAGGCGGGGGACGCGGAGCAGCACCTCAACGACATGCAGGCGTCGTGGTACGAGCTCGAGGTCGGCGGCGCGCTCGCGCGACGGTGCTACGCGGCGGCCGCGGCCGGCGAGCCCGCAGAGGCGGTCCGGGATCTCGCGGGCCCCGCGCTCAAGCTTCTCCTCGCCGTCGAGAAACACTTCTCGGACTTCGTGGAGGACCAGTTCGACTTCCACACGTACTGCGTACGGAAGATGACGCTTCGCGCGTACGTCGCCGTCCTCCGCTTCGAGGACAACATCCAGGGCCACGCCTTCTTCCGCAAGGCGGCCCAGGCCGCGGCGCGCGTCTACCTCGCGCTCCACGACGCGGACGCCGCCAAGGCGGCCGCCGCGGCCGCCGCGCTCGCGGCGCTGCCCGCCGCCGCCGCGTCGACGCCCGAGGAGGCCGCCGCCGCCGCCAAGGAGGCCAAGGCGCTGGCAAAGCGCGAGAAGGCCAAGCAGCGCAAGGCCGCGGCCAAGGCGGCGGTCGTCGAGGAGGAGGCGGCCGCGAAGAAGAAGGCCGAGGAGAAGGCCGAGGCCAAGGCGGACGACAAGGGCGGCGTCAAGAAGGAGAAGCCCCGCGACGACGACGACCCGCTCGGCGCCAAGCTGGCCGCCCGCGTGCCCCTCGACGAGGCCCTGCGCCTCTCGCTCGTCCTCGACGCGCGCGCGGCGTCGCGTGCGGAGACGCACGAACTCGCGTTCGACGTCGCGACGCGCCGCGGCAAGCCCCTCATCGCGCTCCGGGCGCTCAAGAGCCTCGTCACGGTCGCCGGCGCCGACGCGCCCGCGGCCATCGAGCGCATCGCGGCGCTGGCCGCGGCGCGCGCGCGCCTCGTCGCCGGCGCGCGCGCGCCGGTCGCCGCCGTCTTCGACGCCGAGCTCGCGCGCCTCTGCGGCGTCGCGGCGTTCAACGCCGCGAGCTTCAACG
>ENA-OWNG01000461-OWNG01000461.1-marine-metagenome-genome-assembly--contig:-NODE-461-length-2902-cov-2.683186_pt1 | contig 2902 bp, 1 predicted proteins | sample MGYA00248931_ERZ651152 | MGnify/ENA primary metagenome ERZ651152 (study PRJEB26858, sample SAMN05422230) | marine metagenome | place: Canada:British Columbia, Canada | study: EMG produced TPA metagenomics...
GCCTGCCCGGAAGAGTCGGTGGATTACGCGGTCATGGAACGTACGGCAGATGCTGTTGTGGTGCCGATGGATGCGGGCTGGAGCGATGTTGGCTCCTGGTCTTCATTATGGGAGATCAGCGCCCACACCGCCGAGGGCAACGTTTGCCACGGCGATGTGATTAATCACAAAACTGAAAACAGCTATGTGTATGCTGAATCTGGCCTGGTCACCACCGTCGGGGTGAAAGATCTGGTAGTGGTGCAGACCAAAGATGCGGTGCTGATTGCCGACCGCAACGCGGTACAGGATGTGAAAAAAGTGGTCGAGCAGATCAAAGCCGATGGTCGCCATGAGCATCGGGTGCATCGCGAAGTGTATCGTCCGTGGGGCAAATATGACTCTATCGACGCGGGCGACCGCTACCAGGTGAAACGCATCACCGTGAAACCGGGCGAGGGCTTGTCGGTACAGATGCACCATCACCGCGCGGAACACTGGGTGGTTGTCGCGGGAACGGCAAAAGTCACCATTGATGGTGATATCAAACTGCTTGGTGAAAACGAGTCCATTTATATTCCGCTGGGGGCGACGCATTGCCTGGAAAACCCGGGGAAAATTCCGCTCGATTTAATTGAAGTGCGCTCCGGCTCTTATCTCGAAGAGGATGATGTGGTGCGTTTCGCGGATCGCTACGGACGGGTGTAAACGTCGCATCAGGCAATGAATGCGAAACCGCGGTGTAAATAACGACAAAAATAAAATTGGCCGCTTCGGTCAGGGCCAACTATTGCCTGAAAAAGGGTAACGATATGAAAAAATTAACCTGCTTTAAAGCCTATGATATTCGCGGGAAATTAGGCGAAGAACTGAATGAAGATATCGCCTGGCGCATTGGTCGCGCCTATGGCGAATTTCTCAAACCGAAAACCATTGTGTTAGGCGGTGATGTCCGCCTCACCAGCGAAACCTTAAAACTGGCGCTGGCGAAAGGTTTACAGGATGCGGGCGTTGACGTGCTGGATATTGGTATGTCCGGCCCCGAAGAGATCTATTTCGCCACGTTCCATCTCGGCGTGGATGGCGGCATTGAAGTTACCGCCAGCCATAATCCGATGGATTATAACGGCATGAAGCTGGTTCGCGAGGGGGCTCGCCCGATCAGCGGAGATACCGGACTGCGCGACGTCCAGCGTCTGGCTGAAGCCAACGACTTTCCTCCCGTCGATGAAACCAAACGCGGTCGCTATCAGCAAATCAACCTGCGTGACGCTTACGTTGATCACCTGTTCGGTTATATCAATGTCAAAAACCTCACGCCGCTCAAGCTGGTGATCAACTCCGGGAACGGCGCAGCGGGTCCGGTGGTGGACGCCATTGAAGCCCGCTTTAAAGCCCTCGGCGCGCCCGTGGAATTAATCAAAGTGCACAACACGCCGGACGGCAATTTCCCCAACGGTATTCCTAACCCACTACTGCCGGAATGCCGCGACGACACCCGCAATGCGGTCATCAAACACGGCGCGGATATGGGCATTGCTTTTGATGGCGATTTTGACCGCTGTTTCCTGTTTGACGAAAAAGGGCAGTTTATTGAGGGCTACTACATTGTCGGCCTGTTGGCAGAAGCATTCCTCGAAAAAAATCCCGGCGCGAAGATCATCCACGATCCACGTCTCTCCTGGAACACCGTTGATGTGGTGACTGCCGCAGGTGGCACGCCGGTAATGTCGAAAACCGGACACGCCTTTATTAAAGAACGTATGCGCAAGGAAGACGCCATCTATGGTGGCGAAATGAGCGCCCACCATTACTTCCGTGATTTCGCTTACTGCGACAGCGGCATGATCCCGTGGCTGCTGGTCGCCGAACTGGTGTGCCTGAAAGATAAAACGCTGGGCGAACTGGTACGCGACCGGATGGCGGCGTTTCCGGCAAGCGGTGAGATCAACAGCAAACTGGCGCAACCCGTTGAGGCGATTAACCGCGTGGAACAGCATTTTAGCCGTGAGGCGCTGGCGGTGGATCGCACCGATGGCATCAGCATGACCTTTGCCGACTGGCGCTTTAACCTGCGCACCTCCAATACCGAACCGGTGGTGCGCCTGAATGTGGAATCGCGCGGTGATGTGCCGCTGATGGAAGCGCGAACGCGAACTCTGCTGACGTTGCTGAACGAGTAATGTCGGATCTTCCCTTACCCCACTGCGGGTAAGGGGCTAATAACAGGAACAACGATGACAAATCTAAAAAAGCGCGAGCGAGCGAAAACCAATGCATCGTTAATCTCTATGGTGCAACGCTTTTCAGATATCACCATCATGTTTGCCGGACTATGGCTGGTTTGCGAAGTCAGCGGACTGTCATTCCTCTACATGCACCTGTTGGTGGCGCTGATTACGCTGGTGGTGTTCCAGATGCTGGGCGGCATCACCGATTTTTATCGCTCATGGCGCGGTGTTCGGGCAGCGACAGAATTTGCCCTGTTGCTACAAAACTGGACCTTAAGCGTGATTTTCAGCGCCGGACTGGTGGCGTTCAACAATGATTTCGACACGCAACTGAAAATCTGGCTGGCGTGGTATGCGCTGACCAGCATCGGACTGGTGGTTTGCCGTTCGTGTATTCGCATTGGGGCGGGCTGGCTGCGTAATCATGGCTATAACAAGCGCATGGTCGCGGTGGCGGGGGATTTAGCCGCCGGGCAAATGCTGATGGAGAGCTTCCGTAACCAGCCGTGGTTAGGGTTTGAAGTGGTGGGCGTTTACCACGACCCGAAACCGGGCGGCGTTTCTAACGACTGGGCGGGTAACCTGCAACAGCTGGTCGAGGACGCGAAAGCGGGCAAGATTCATAACGTCTATATCGCGATGCAAATGTGCGACGGCGCGCGAGTGAAAAAACTGGTCCATCAACTGGCGGA
>ENA-OWNG01000484-OWNG01000484.1-marine-metagenome-genome-assembly--contig:-NODE-484-length-2783-cov-2.289357_pt1 | contig 2783 bp, 1 predicted proteins | sample MGYA00248931_ERZ651152 | MGnify/ENA primary metagenome ERZ651152 (study PRJEB26858, sample SAMN05422230) | marine metagenome | place: Canada:British Columbia, Canada | study: EMG produced TPA metagenomics...
ATTTTACGCATTACTTCGCAATACGCTTGTACTTGGTACGCTTCGGCTCCAGCGCGTCTGCGCCCAGCGTGCGTTTCTTGTACTCTTCGTACTCGGTAAAGTTACCTTCGAAGAACTCAACTTTACCTTCATCCTGGTAATCCAGAATGTGCGTGGCGATACGGTCGAGGAACCAACGGTCGTGCGAGATAACCATCGCACAGCCCGGGAACTCCAGCAGGGCGTTTTCCAGCGCGCGCAGGGTTTCGATATCCAGGTCGTTGGTTGGTTCGTCGAGCAGCAGCATGTTGCCGCCAACCTGCAGCAGCTTCGCCAGATGCAGACGACCGCGCTCACCACCGGAGAGTTCACCAACGCGTTTACCCTGATCAACCCCTTTAAAGTTAAAGCGGCCAACGTAGGCGCGGCTTGGCATCTCGGTGTTGCCGATCTTCATGATATCCAGCCCGCCGGAAACTTCTTCCCAAACGGTTTTGCTGTTATCCATTGAGTCACGGAACTGATCAACCGACGCCAGTTTCACCGTTTCACCCAAAGTGATGGTGCCGCTGTCCGGCTGTTCCTGACCAGAGATCATACGGAACAGGGTCGATTTACCCGCACCGTTCGGACCGATGATCCCGACGATCGCTCCTTTCGGGATCGAGAAGCTCAGGTCATCAATCAGCAGACGATCGCCATAGGATTTACGCAGGTTGCTGACTTCCAGCACTTTATCGCCCAGACGCGGTCCAGGTGGAATAAACAGTTCGTTGGTTTCGTTACGTTTCTGATATTCGGTGCTGTTCAGTTCTTCAAAGCGCGCCAGACGTGCTTTACCTTTCGACTGACGGCCTTTAGTACCTTGACGTACCCATTCCAGCTCTTTCTCAATCGACTTACGACGCGCCGCTTCTTGTGAAGCTTCCTGCGCCAGGCGCTGATCTTTCTGCTCCAGCCAGGAGGAGTAGTTACCTTCCCACGGAATACCTTCACCGCGGTCAAGTTCGAGGATCCAGCCTGCAACGTTATCGAGGAAGTAACGGTCGTGGGTAATCGCCACAACGGTGCCTTCGAAGTCGTGCAGGAAGCGTTCCAGCCAGGCCACGGATTCGGCATCCAGGTGGTTGGTCGGTTCGTCGAGCAGCAGCATGTCTGGTTTTTCCAGCAGCAGGCGGCACAACGCTACGCGACGACGTTCACCACCGGAGAGGTTAGCGATTTTCGCGTCCCAGTCCGGCAGACGTAGCGCATCCGCCGCACGCTCCAGCTGTACGTTCAGATTATGACCGTCGTGAGCCTGAATGATCTCTTCCAGACGGCCTTGTTCAGCGGCCAGCTTGTCAAAATCGGCATCCGGATCGGCGTACAGCGCATACACTTCATCCAGGCGTTTCAGGGCGTTAACCACTTCTGAAACCGCTTCTTCAATGGACTCACGCACGGTGTGTTCCGGGTTCAGCTGCGGTTCCTGCGGCAGATAACCAATCTTGATGTCTGGCTGCGGACGCGCTTCACCTTCGATGTCTTTATCAATGCCCGCCATAATGCGCAGCAGGGTGGACTTACCCGCGCCATTCAGACCCAGGACACCAATTTTTGCCCCAGGGAAGAAACTCAGAGAGATGTTTTTCAAAATATGACGTTTCGGCGGAACAACTTTGCCGACACGATGCATGGTATAAACGAATTGAGCCACGTTGGACTTCGCCTCTATGTTTATCGTGATAATGAGTTTTCAAAGGCGAAGTGTAGCCTTTTTCCCCGCCTAATCCCAGCCGGTCGATCACCCTCGCAGTAAAAGTAAAAAAGTGTCCGTAACGTGGCGTAAACGGCAATGACTGGTTAGCATAAATCTATTACGCGGCATGACGCTGCATTGATGTATTTACACTTAGAGGATGCGCTTGTGGAAAAAGCCAAACAAGTTACCTGGCGGCTGTTGGCTGCCGGTGTCTGTCTGCTGACGGTCAGCAGCGTGGCGCGAGCCGACTCACTGGATGAGCAGCGTAGTCGTTACGCGCAAATCAAGCAGGCCTGGGATAATCGACAAATGGATGTGGTCGAACAAATGATGCCTGGACTGAAGGATTATCCGCTTTATCCCTACCTGGAATACCGCCAGATCACCGATGATCTGATGAATCAACCGGCGGTGACGGTCACTAACTTTGTTCGCGCTAACCCCACGCTTCCTCCCGCTCGCACGCTGCAATCTCGTTTCGTCAATGAACTGGCGCGGCGTGAAGACTGGCGTGGCTTGTTAGCCTTTAGCCCGGAAAAGCCCGGAACTACCGAAGCGCAATGTAATTACTACTATGCGAAATGGAACACCGGGCAGAGTGAAGAAGCCTGGCAAGGGGCGAAAGAGCTGTGGCTAACCGGCAAGAGCCAGCCTAACGCCTGTGACAAGTTATTTAGCGTCTGGCGTGCGTCAGGTAAACAAGATCCGCTGGCGTATTTAGAGCGTATCCGTCTGGCGATGAAAGCGGGTAACACAGGCCTGGTAACAGTGCTGGCAGGGCAGATGCCTGCCGATTACCAGACTATCGCCTCGGCAATCATTTCACTGGCGAACAACCCTAATACGGTACTGACCTTCGCGCGTACAACTGGCGCGACCGATTTTACCCGTCAAATGGCGGCGGTGGCGTTTGCCAGTGTGGCGCGGCAGGATGCTGAGAATGCACGGCTGATGATCCCATCGCTTGCCCAGGCGCAGCAGCTTAATGAAGATCAGATTCAGGAGCTGCGCGATATCGTCGCCTGGCGTTTGATGGGCAACGATGTCACCGACGAGCAGG
>ENA-OWNG01000674-OWNG01000674.1-marine-metagenome-genome-assembly--contig:-NODE-674-length-1774-cov-2.328816_pt1 | contig 1774 bp, 1 predicted proteins | sample MGYA00248931_ERZ651152 | MGnify/ENA primary metagenome ERZ651152 (study PRJEB26858, sample SAMN05422230) | marine metagenome | place: Canada:British Columbia, Canada | study: EMG produced TPA metagenomics...
CGAGGAACTTGATCGGTTTGCCAGTGATGTGACGAATAGAGAGCGCCGCACCGCCGCGGGCATCGCCGTCCACTTTGGTCAACACTACGCCGGTAAGCGGTAACGCTTCATTGAATGCTTTTGCCGTATTGGCCGCATCCTGACCGGTCATGGCGTCAACCACAAACAGGGTTTCAACCGGGTTAATCGACGCATGGACTTGTTTGATCTCGTCCATCATCGCTTCGTCAACGTGCAGACGACCAGCGGTATCCACCAGCAGCACGTCGTAGAATTTCAGTTTGGCTTCTTTCAGCGCCGCGTTAACGATATCTACCGGCTTCTGACCAACATCAGAAGGGAAGAAATCAACGCCCACCTGCTCTGCCAGCGTCTCAAGCTGTTTGATTGCCGCCGGGCGATAAACGTCGGCAGAAACCACCAGCACTTTCTTCTTGTGCTTCTCGCGCAGGAACTTACCGAGTTTACCAACGCTGGTTGTTTTACCGGCACCTTGCAGGCCCGCCATCAGTACGACCGCAGGCGGTTGCGCAGCCAGGTTCAGGGTCTGGTTCTCTTCGCCCATCGCCGCAACCAGTTCGTTACGGACTATTTTGACGAACTCCTGCCCCGGCGTCAGGCTCTTATTAACTTCATGACCAACCGCTTTCTCTTTTACGCGATTGATAAACTCACGCACTACCGGCAGAGCTACGTCCGCCTCCAGCAGCGCCATGCGCACTTCGCGCAGCGTATCTTTTACGTTGTCTTCAGTGAGGCGTCCACGGCCACTGATATTGCGCAGCGTGCGCGACAAACGATCGGTTAAATTATCAAACATTGTCTCTCGCCTGGGGTGGAAACGGTTGGCCGCAATCGCGACACATCATCAGTATTTTGCCGCAGTATAACATGAAGGCGTCTTTGTTGTTATGCAACGGTTGGAGCAGCGTTCACCTGACGCTATACTGCTTCTCTTTCTTATTGCTCAAACTGTCGACATCACTATGCCCGTTTTTGCTCTGCTCGCGCTTGTCGCCTACTCCGTCAGTCTTGCGCTGATTGTTCCCGGTCTGCTGCAAAAAAACGGCGGCTGGCGGCGCATGGCTATTATTTCTGCGGTCATTGCGCTGGTCTGCCACGCAATCGCTCTGGAAGCCCGCATCCTGCCCGACGGTGATAGCGGACAAAACCTCAGCCTGCTGAACGTTGGTTCATTGGTCAGTTTGATGATCTGTACGGTAATGACCATTGTGGCTTCTCGCAATCGTGGCTGGCTGCTGCTACCCATTGTCTATGCCTTTGCGCTTATCAACCTGGCGCTGGCAACCTTCATGCCCAATGAATACATCACCCATCTGGAAGCTACGCCTGGGATGCTGGTGCACATTGGCTTATCGCTCTTTTCCTATGCCACGCTAATTATCGCCGCCCTGTACGCACTGCAACTGGCGTGGATTGATTACCAACTGAACCAGGAAATGCCGCCATTGATGAGTATCGAGCGTAAAATGTTCCACATCACGCAGATTGGCGTGGTGCTGCTAACGCTCACGCTTTGCACTGGCCTGTTCTACATGCACAACTTATTTAGCATGGAAAATATCGACAAGGCTGTGCTCTCTATCGTGGCGTGGTTTGTCTATATTGTGCTGCTGTGGGGACATTATCATGAAGGATGGCGTGGACGCCGCGTCGTCTGGTTTAACGTTGCGGGCGCGGTAATTCTGACACTGGCCTACTTCGGCAGCCGAATTGTCCAGCAGTTAATCAGCTAAACCCAGAAAAGGAGTTT
>ENA-OWNG01000688-OWNG01000688.1-marine-metagenome-genome-assembly--contig:-NODE-688-length-1722-cov-3.781763_pt1 | contig 1722 bp, 2 predicted proteins | sample MGYA00248931_ERZ651152 | MGnify/ENA primary metagenome ERZ651152 (study PRJEB26858, sample SAMN05422230) | marine metagenome | place: Canada:British Columbia, Canada | study: EMG produced TPA metagenomics...
CACGCTACAAGATGCAGTCACCGGCGTCCTGGTGGGATTTATCACTTTTTACTCTCTGCGTTGGATAGCCGGAATAGTTCTGCGTAAAGAAGCATTAGGCATGGGCGATGTATTACTTTTCGCCGCGTTAGGTGGCTGGGTGGGGGCATTGTCGCTGCCCAATGTTGCTTTAATCGCCTCATGCTGCGGCCTGATATATGCCGTTATTACAAAAAGAGGATCAACCACACTGCCTTTTGGACCGTGTTTAAGTCTGGGCGGTATAGCAACACTTTATCTACAGGCATTGTTTTAATGATAACCACGTCATTATCAAAGTGACATTTTAACTCTTATTAATAACCTTAGAGATTATTTACCATGTCGATAAAACAAATGCCAGGGAGGGTATTAATATCGCTATTGTTGAGCGTTACAGGATTATTAAGTGGCTGTGCCAGCCATAATGAAAATGCCAGTTTACTGGCGAAAAAACAGGCGCAAAATATCAGCCAAAACCTGCCGATTAAATCTGCGGGATATACCTTAGTGCTGGCGCAAAGTAGCGGCACAACGGTAAAAATGACCATTATCAGCGAAGCGGGTACACAAACCACGCAGACGCCTGACGCCTTTTTAACCAGCTATCAACGACAAATGTGCGCTGACCCGACGGTGAAATTAATGATCACTGAGGGAATTAATTACAGCATAACGATTAATGATACACGTACAGGTAACCAGTATCAGCGGAAACTGGATCGTACCACCTGTGGAATAGTCAAAGCATAACGTCGGGTAGATATAAATTGGCGCGGGTTGTTTTTCGTGACGCACGAATTTATCTCATTCAATGGCTGACAAAAATTCGTCACACTCTTAACCAGAGACAATCTCTTAATACAGACAAAGAGCATCTGCGAAAAATTGCACGCGGGATGTTCTGGCTGATGCTGCTTATTATTTCTGCAAAAATGGCGCATTCACTCTGGCGCTATATCTCCTTTTCTGCGGAATATACGGCGGTTTCTCAACCGGTGAATAAACCGAGCCGTGTGGATGCAAAAACGTTCGATAAAAATGACGTGCAATTAATCAGCCAGCAAAACTGGTTTGGCAAATATCAGCCTGTCGCCGCGCAGGTAAAACAACCCGAACCTGTGCCTGTGGCAGAAACGCGTCTTAATGTGGTGCTGCGTGGGATCGCCTTTGGTGCCAGACCCGGCGCGGTTATTGAAGAAGGCGGTAAACAGCAGGTCTATTTGCAGGGTGAAACGCTTGGCTCTCACAACGCGGTGATTGAGGAAATCAACCGCGACCATGTGATGCTGCGTTATCAGGGAAAAATAGAGCGTCTGAGTCTGGCAGAAGAGGAACGTTCCACTGTTGCTGTGACCAACAAAAAAGCCGTCAGTGACGAAGCAAAGCAGCTGTTGCTGAGCCTGCTGTCAGTGTGCCAGTTGAGATCCCGGCTGCCGTGCGTCAGGCACTGGCGAAAGATCCGCAGAAAATTTTTAACTATATCCAGCTTACGCCTGTGCGTAAGGAGGGGATTGTCGGTTATGCAGCGAAGCCGGGGGCAGATCGTTCTCTGTTCGATGCCAGCGGTTTCAAGGAAGGCGATATCGCCATTGCGCTAAATCAGCAGGATTTCACTGATCCACGAGCAATGATTGCTCTGATGCGGCAGTTACCTTCAATGGATTCCATTCAACTTACGGTTTTACGCAAGGGTGCGCGCCA
>ENA-OWNG01000716-OWNG01000716.1-marine-metagenome-genome-assembly--contig:-NODE-716-length-1589-cov-2.142857_pt1 | contig 1589 bp, 1 predicted proteins | sample MGYA00248931_ERZ651152 | MGnify/ENA primary metagenome ERZ651152 (study PRJEB26858, sample SAMN05422230) | marine metagenome | place: Canada:British Columbia, Canada | study: EMG produced TPA metagenomics...
TTACGCCAAGCTATTTAGGTGAGACTATAGAATACTCAAGCTTGCATGCCTGCAGGTCGACTCTAGAGGATCCCACGAGAAAAAATGGTAGATCCTCAGGGTCCACGCGTTTTTCATAAAGCGTCAGAATGAACGCGGCCTGATCCGTATGCATCAGGTAATTGGAATTTTCGATGCCCTCCGCAATACCCTTACACGACCGCACCTCGCCGATGTCGTACTCGGCGATAAAGTCGATCAGGTCCTCGTCAGAGACTTCCGTGTAAACAGCCATTGGATTTCCGTCATTGATCGCAGGGTTCTTTTCCGCAGGTTCTAATCCGTGTCATAGGCGATAGGTGCAGGCAGTGGCAAGAGTGGGGTTATATCTGCTATGATATCAAGCCCGCAGACACCGTGTGGCGCAACCAGCAGAAAAAGAATGAAACGAATTATTAGATACAATGCGGCGGCTATTCTTCTTGCAACGATCATTCTTGCGCCGGAGTTCAGCCAAGCGGCCCGGACCGGCACCAATTTGCCTGCCATCGCACCGGATCGTACCGACATCATTGACCCGCTTATTTTACGCGTCCAAAAGGTGTTGCGTAAAATCGGCCTCTATAAAGGCCCATTGGATGGCCTTGTAGGACCGAAAACACTTAAAGCCGTTCATGCCTACCAGAAAATTCGCGGCATTAAATCGAGCAACCGAATAACGCAGCAACTTGCCGATCAGCTTGAAACCGAAGACAAAGTCGATGCGCTTCTTAATCGCATAAAGAACGCCAAGGCGACGTCCATCAAAGTCGCGCGTCAGGCGTTATTAAAGCAAAAGGCGACACGTGAACTTATTGGCGAGGCGGGTGAGACAGAAGTTGCCGACCCGACGCGAGATAAAGCCGCTTGTTTCAAAAAGCCGTCGCCAAGGTGTTTGCTGACAGAGGCGATGGAATCATCGAAAGCCATCTTCAAGCCAGAAATGCGAGACTGGGCATTGGGCGAATTGCTAGTGGCCCAGGCGAGGCTGGGCCTGGCCAAAGAAGCCATGAGCACGGTCCGAAGAATCGCTGACCCTCGTTTGATCATGGTTGCGCTTCGCAATATTGCGCAAGCCCAAGCGTCCGAAGGCCGCGACGACGAAGCTGCACGCGCCGCCAAAATCATTCCAGATCTCATTCGCCGGGCTGAAGCCTTCGCCGCGATTTCAAAAATTCAGGCCGTCCGCTCCAACGATGCTGCGGGGAAAAGCATCACCGAATTATTATTGCTCATCGACGCCGTGCCTGATCCGTTAAAAAAGGCGGCCTTGTTTGGCAAAAGTGCCGTCATTCAAAGCCGTACCGGCGACGGCCCTGGGGCGCGAAGTACGTTGGCCCGTGCAGAGGCCTTGGCCAACAGCCTCCCAGATACCCAACAACGTGAAACCGCACTGGGTTATGTCGCGACTGCCTGGGCCGAAATCGGCGCGGCGGATCGTGCCCTGGATGTGCTGAAAGATATGGGGCGGAAAAATGAACGCACGCCCGTTTTGGTCAGCACTGCAACAGCACAAGCAAAGGCTGGTGACGCATTTCTAGCACTGGAAACCGCTCAAGAAATCGATTCTT